>k87-149875_pt1 | contig 31226 bp, 26 predicted proteins | sample MGYA00084031_6733416 | MGnify analysis MGYA00084031
CGAGCGGGCGCCGAGGTGCGCGAGGGGATTGTCGTCGAGATCATCCAGAGGCGAGAGGGCGCGACCCTGGCCTGGGTCGAAGTTCAGGGGAGGCGGGAGCGGGCCGTCTGCTATCCCGCCCTGACGGGAGCGATCGAACCGGGCGACCGGGTGACGCTCAATACCACCGCCGTCACCCTGGGACTGGGAACCGGCGGCCACCACTTCGTCACCGCCGTCTGGGGCCGCACTGCGGACCTGGAGGGTCCGGGCCACATCATGAAGGTGCGGTACACGCCCTCGCAGGTGCGGGTCCTCGCCGTCGAGGAGGAAGAGAGCCCTTATCACCACGCCCTTTCCGTCATTCCGGACCTGGCGGGGCTTCCGGTCGCGGCCTGCGGCCTTCACAGCCAGCTGCCGGTGGTGGCGGCCGCCATCAAAGCCGCGTGCCCCCGGGCGCGGGTGGCCTACGTCATGACCGACGGGGCGGCGCTCCCGGCGGCCGTCTCGGACGTTCTGGCGCGCCTTCGGAAAAGCGGTTTGGTGGACACGGTCATCACCGCGGGCCACGCCTTCGGCGGCGATTTGGAGGCGGTGACCGTCCATTCGGCCCTGGCGGCGGCCAAAGTGGCCGCCCGGGCCGACGCCGTGATCGTCGCGATGGGACCGGGCGTGGTGGGCACCGGGACGCCCCTGGGGTCCACCGCGCTGGAACAGGCCTTGGTCTTGGACGCGGCCTGTGACCTGGGCGGGAGGGGCGTCCCGGTGATCCGGGTGAGCTTCGCCGACGCCAGGGAGCGGCACCGGGGCATCAGCCACCATGCCCTCACGTGCTTGACCCGGTTTGTGCACCACCGGCTCACCGTGCCGCTTCCGGCGCTCTCCCGGCATGAGTGGCGGGCGCGGCTCGAGGAGCAGGCGGCCGGGCTTCGGGCCTGTGGCCACCGGATTCGCTGGCGGGACGGGGCGGAAGCGCTCGCGCGGGCGGAGCGGCTCTTGGCCCGGGAAGGCATTCGCGTCACGTCCATGGGGAGGAGCGCCCGGGAAGATCCGGCGTTTTTCGAGGCCGCGGCGGCAGCGGGCGAGGAGGCCGCCGGACTCTTGGAACGGCCCGGTCCGCCGCAGGAAGGAGCGGCGCGCTGACGCATGATCGAGTACTTCGCCGACCTCCACGTCCACATCGGCCGCACCCGGCGGGGCGCTCCCGTCAAGGTGACGGCGTCCCGAGCGCTCACGCTGGAGAACATCCTGCGGGAAGCGGCGGAGCGGAAGGGGATCGACGCCGTCGCGATCGTGGATTCGGCCTCCCCGGACGTGCTGGACGAGCTGGACGCCTTGCTGCAGTGCGGCGAGATGGAGGCCCAGGAGGGCGGGGGGCTTCGCTACCGGCGGCGCCTGGCGGTCTTTCTGGCGGTGGAGGTGGGCGTCGACGTGGGCCGGGGCGAGGCTCACTTCATCGCCTACCTGCCCGACCTTCCCGCCGCCGCCGCGTTTTCCCGGGAACTCTCTCGCCACGTGACCAACGTCCGGCTGAGTTCGCAAAAGGCCCGGTTCCGGGCGGCCGATCTCGCCCGCCTCACCCGGGAGTGCGCCGGCTTTCTGGTGCCCGCCCACGCGTTCACCCCCCACAAAGGGTATTACGGGCGGAGCGCCGACCGGCTTGCGGACGCGTTCGGCCCCGAGGAGCTGGCGGTCATTCCCGCCGTGGAGCTCGGGCTCAGCTCGGACACGGCAATGGCCAGCCGCATTAGTGAGCTGGACGCTTTCGCGTTCCTCTCCAACTCCGACGCCCACTCCCTTTCCAAGATCGCGCGGGAGTACAACCGGATCCGGGCGCGGGACTTGAGCTTTGAGGCGCTCTACGCGGCCCTCAGGGGCGAGCAGGGGGGGATCGTGGCCAACTACGGCCTCGATCCCCGCTTGGGCAAGTACTACCGCACCTTCTGCGAGGCGTGCGACGGGCACGTCCCGCTGCTGCCCGAGCGCCGCTGCCCCCGCTGCGGCAGCGACCGGATCGTGGCGGGGGTGGCAGACCGCCTGGAGGAGGTGGCCGACCGCCCGCCCGGCGGCGCCGCTCCGGCCAGGCCTCCTTACGTTCACCAGGTGCCGCTGGAGTACGTCCCCGGCGTGGGCCCCCGTACCCTGGACCGGCTGATCGAAGTCTTCGGCAGTGAGATGCGGGTCCTGCACCACGCCACCGAGGAAGAGCTTGCCCGGGTGGTCCCGCATCCGGTGGCGCGCGCGATCGTCGCCGCGCGCACCGGCCGGCTCCGGCTGCTGGAAGGCGGCGGAGGGCGCTACGGCCGGGTGGATCGCCCGTGCGGATTCTGACCAGGGAGCCCGGCAGGCGGACGACGGCATACTGGGCGGCCGGCCGTCATACCTTCTACCGCGGGCTGGGGACGAGCCTTGTCCCGAAGGAGGCGGCAGGTATGGGTCTGCGCTGGCTGAAGCTGCGAGTCCGCGAGTACTTTCGCAGCCGGGCGGTGATCTACGCGCTGGTGGCCGCGCTCCTCGCCGCAGGCGCCGGCGCCGGCGCGGTGGGCGCGGGCCTTCTGGATGGGACGGACCGGGCCGAACTGGCGGAGTTCGTGGACGAGTACGTACGGCAGGCGGGGGACGGCGGTCTCAGCGCAGCGCCGGCCGACCCCCGGGACTTTTGGACGGAGCTGGCCCGCAGCGCCCTCCTTCCCTGGGTCCTGGGACTTTCGGTCATCGGCGCCCCTTTGGCCCTGGTCCTGGTCTTCTTACGCGGCTTTGCCGTCGGCTTCACCGTCCGGTTTCTCGTCGAGGAGTTTTCCGTCCACGGCGCGATCTTGAGCCTGGTCTCGGTGGCGCCGCACAGCGCCCTGATCCTCTTCGGCGTCGCGCTGGCGGCGGGAGCCGGGCTTGCCTTTGCCGCAGGGGCCGTCCGGATCCTGACCGGCCGGGCGGTGACGGAACCGGTTTACCGGCACCTGGCCGCCGCGATCCTGCTCTGCGCCGTGGCCTCCGGGAGCGTCGCCGCCGGCGCATGGCTGCAGGCACGCGTGGCCCCGGTCTTGACGGGCATGGTCTTCCGCTGGCTGCCGATGTGAGCCCGGCGCCGGGGGCAGGGCAGGGGCGGCGGAATCATCCTTCGAAGTTGTTCTCGCCGGCGGGCACCGTCGGGCGCGTCACGACGCCCGCCCGATGAGCCGCCCGCTGGGGGAGGTGCTGCATGGACATTCGCCGCGTGATCTTGATCGTCTTGGACAGCGTCGGGATCGGTGAGGCGCCCGACGCGGCCCGCTACGGCGACGAAGGCAGCAACACGCTGGCCAACACCGCCCGGGCCGTGGGCGGGCTCCACCTGCCAAACCTGGCCCGCCTCGGGCTGGGAAAACTGGCGCCGATCCCGGGGGTGCCCGACGAACCTCATCCTCAAGGCGCGTACGGGATCATGCAGGAGCAGTCGGCGGGGAAAGACACCACCACGGGCCACTGGGAGATCGCCGGGTTGATCCTGGATCGGCCGTTTCCTACCTATCCGGAAGGGTTTCCGCCCGAAGTGATCCGCCCCTTCGAAGAGGCCGTCGGCCGCCGGGTGCTGGGGAACAAGCCGGCCTCGGGGACCGCTATCATCGAAGAACTGGGCGAAGAGCATATGAAGACGGGCCGGCCCATCGTGTACACCTCGGCGGACAGCGTCTTTCAGATCGCGGCTCACGAAGAAGTGATTTCCAGGGAAGAGCTTTACCGGATGTGCGCCGTCGCCCGGGAGATCCTGCAGGGCGAGCATGCGGTGGGCCGCGTCATCGCGCGGCCTTTCGCCGGGCGGCCGGGAGCCTTCCGGAGAACCGACGGGCGGAAGGACTTCAGCCTGCCGCCGCCGCGCCCGACGGTGCTGGACCTGCTGGCGGCAAAGGGCGTGCACGTCCACGGGGTGGGCAAGATCAACGACATCTTCGCCGGCCGGGGCATTCAGACGGCGGTGCCGACCCGGGACAACATGGACACCGTCGACAAGACCCTGGAGGCCATGCGGAGTCTGGAAGGACCGGCGATGATCTTCGCCAACTGCGTCGACTTCGACAGCGTCTACGGCCACCGCAACGACGCGCCGGGCTACGCCCGGGCGCTGGAGGCGTTTGACGCCCGGGTGCCCGAGCTCCTGGCCGCGCTGCAGGAAGGCGACCTGTTGATCCTCACGGCCGATCACGGCTGCGATCCCACCACACCCAGCACCGATCACTCCCGGGAGCGGGTGCCCTTGCTGGTCACCGGCTTCGGAATCCGCCCTGTCGCGCTGGGCCTGCGGCAGACGTACGCCGACGTGGCGGCGACCGTCGCCGACCTGTTCGGCTGCCCGGCCCCGGAGGCAGGGGAAAGCTTCTATCCGGCGATCCGGGGGAGGGTCTGACGGTGCGCGCGCAGGACCTCATCGCCAAGAAGCGGGACGGCGGCGAGCTGACCGCGGACGAGATCCGCTATCTGGTCCACGGGTACACCCGCGGGGAGATCCCCGACTACCAGATGGCCGCCTTCCTCATGGCCGTGTACTTCCGCGGCATGAGCGCCGCAGAGACCACGCACCTCACCTGGGCCATCGTGGAGTCGGGAGAGCGGGTGGACTTGAGCGGGGCTCCCGGCGTGAAAGTGGACAAGCACTCCACCGGCGGCGTGGGGGACAAGACCACGCTGGCTCTGGTGCCGCTGGTGGCCGCCGCCGGCGTGCCGGTGGCCAAGATGTCCGGCCGGGCGCTGGGCCACACCGGGGGTACCGTGGACAAGCTGGAGTCCATCCCCGGTTTCCGCACCGGACTCTCACCCGCGGAGTTTATTGAACAGCTCCGGCGAGTGGGCGCGGTGATCGCGGGCCAGAGCCGGGACGTGACGCCCGCCGACAAAGCCATCTACGCCCTGCGGGACGTGACCGGGACCGTGGAGAGCATCCCGCTGATCGCTTCCAGCGTCATGTCGAAAAAGATCGCGTCGGGCGCCGACGCCTTCGTCCTCGACGTCAAGGTGGGCCGGGGTGCGTTCATGAAGGAGCTCTCCCAGGCGCAGGCCCTGGCCGAGGCCATGATCGGCATCGCCCGGCTCTCCCGGCGGCGGGCCGTCGCGTGGATCACCTCCATGGAGCAGCCTTTGGGCTGTGCGGTGGGGAACGCGCTGGAGGTGGCGGAGGCCATCGAGGCGCTGAAGGGCGAGGGCCCCCGCGACGTTGAGGAACTGGTGGTGGCGCTGGCGGGCGAGATGATCTACCTCGGGGAAAAGGCGGCGGACCCCGGGGAGGGCAAGAAGCGGGCGGCGGAGATCCTCCGCAGCGGCGCGGCGCTGGCCAAGTTCCGTGAGCTGGTGGCAGCGCAGGGCGGCGACCCGGGCGTGGTCGACGACCCCGAATCGCTCCTGGTCGCACCTGTAAAGGCGGACGTGGCTGCGCCTTCGGGCGGCTGGGTCGCGGCCGTAGATTCGTACGCCGTCGGCCTGGCCACGATGGCGCTGGGCGCTGGGAGAGTTCGGAAGGAAGACGCGATCGACCCGTCGGTGGGCATCGTGCTGCGCAAAAAGGTGGGAGATGCCGTCCGCCCGGGGGAAAGCCTGGCGACCGTCCACGCCCGCAGCGACGAGGAGGCGGATACAGCGGCGACGGCGGTTCTCGGCGCGTATTCCATCGAGTCGCAGCCGGCAAAGCCTCCGGCGCTCCTCATTCAAAGGCTTGAAAGCTGAGCGTGCTCTCTCTCCCGCTCCAGCCTCGTATATCCGGGGTCCCGCCGGAATAGGATGGACTAGACAAGCAAGGACGGGACGCCCGGCGCCCCGCCCGAGGGGAGGAGCACCGTGCCGTGAAGCGTTCCAGAACCGCGATCCGTGTGCTGATACCGTGGCTTCTCACGCTGGCCGCCGCCGTTTGGACCGCGGCGCCTTCGCAGGCGGCCGCCATCCCGCTGAACTCGAAAGCGGCCGTGCTCATGGATTACCAGACGGGCCGGGTGCTCTACGCCCACAACGAGCACGAACCGCTTCCTCCGGCCAGCGTCACCAAAGTGATGACGCTCCTCTTGGCGCTCGAGGCCGTCCGTGACGGGAAGGCGAGCCTCGATGACCTGGTGGTGGCGAGCGAGTACGCCGCGAGCATGGGCGGGACCCAGATCTGGCTCGAGCCCGGCGAGCGGATGCCCCTGCGCGACCTGCTTTACGCGATCGCCGTCGGTTCCGCGAACGACGCGGCGGTGGCGGTCGCCGAGCACTTGGGCGGCACGGAGCAGGCCTTTGTCGAAATGATGAACGCGAAGGCACAAGCCTTGGGCATGCGAAACACCCGCTTTGCCAACCCTTCGGGGCTTCCTCCCCAGACCGTAGGCAAGCAGGGACCTCACGTGATGAGCGCCTACGACATCGCCCTCATGTCCCGCTACGCCGTCTCCCTTCCGGGCTTTCTCGAGTACACGTCCACCTGGGGGCCCGTCGTCATGCGGCAGGGCACCCTGGAAAAGCCCGTCCTCTGGAACTACAACCGGATGCTGAGGAGCTACTCCGGGATGGACGGCATCAAGACGGGGATGACCAGCGAGGCGGGGTACTGCCTGGCGGCCACGGCCGCCCGGGACGGGCTGCGGCTGATCGCCGTCGCCTTGGGGGCGCCGACGGCCGCGGCCAGGGACGAGGACATCCGCAGGCTCCTCGACTTCGGCTTCAGCCAGCTCAAGGCGGAGATCGTCGCCAAGAAGGGCGACGTCTTGGCGGAGGTGGACGTGATCAAGGGGAGAGAGAAGCGCCTCGCGCTGGTGGCCGGGGCGGACCTCGCGGTCTCGATGCCCCGCGACTCGGAGAGCCGGCCCGAGACGGAAATCGTGTTCGAGCGCCGGCCGGTCGCGCCCATCGAGGAGGGAGAAGTCCTGGCGCAGTTGGTGGCCCGCCTGGACGGCGAGGAGGTAGGCCGGGTTCCCTTGATGGCCGAGCGCGGGGTGGCGCGGGCGCCTCTCTTTCTCCTGGTGGGCAGGTATTTCCTGGAGATCACGAGGCTGTTCTAGAGAAGACGAAACCGCCCGGCGCTCCTCGACAAAGGAATCCCGTCCCGAGGCTTGAAGGTATGGCTACTCCTACCGGAAGCCCGGGACGTTTCTTTGTGTGCGAGGAAGGAGGAACCGGCCTTGGGCGCATCGATGAAGGTTCTCGGGGAGACGCTCATCGTCACGCTCGACGGCGAATTGGACGTGCACAGCGCGTCGGAGTTTCGGGCCGCGGTCACCGGCGCCTTCGACGAGCGGCCTCGCCTCAGGAACCTGGTCCTGCTCATGCACGGGGTCACCTTTGTGGACAGCTCTGGCATCGGGGCGATTCTCGGCCGCTTGAAAGAGGTTTCCGCCCGGGGCGGAAGGCTCGCAGTGGTGGGCTTGCAGACTCCGGTGGAGAGGGCCTTTGCCATGTCGGGCGTGTTGAAGCGCATCTCCGTGCACGACTCCGAGGGCCAGGCCCTCGCGAGCCTCTGAGTAGGAGGGCGATGCAGATGACTCACGCCAGCGACTACGTCATCATGGAGTTTCCCAGTCTTCCTGAGAACGTCGGCTTCGCCCGCAGCGCGGCGGCGGTGTTCGCCTCCCGGCTGGATTTCACCTTGGACGAGCTGGACGACATCCGGATGGCGGTCTCCGAAGCAGTGACCAACGCCGTGGTGCACGCCTACGAGAACGGGCCGGGCATCGTCCGCATCACCGCCGAAGTGGCCGGCGGCCAACTGGTCATCACCGTGGAGGACCGCGGCAAGGGGATCCCCGACGTGGAGTGGGCGAAACAGCCCGCCAACACCACTGCGCCCGACGAGCACCTGGGCCTTGGGTTTCACTTCATCGGCGTCTGCATGGACGGGTACGACGTCGAATCCCGGGTCGGCGGGGGCACCCGCATCCGCATGGTGAAGCGGCCCGCTCAAGCCAAGAGGCAGGAGCCTGCCGCGTCCTCGTCTTCGCAGTGACGGGCCGCAGGCGCCCCGCGCCGGCGGCCGCCGGACGCGGGAAGGGCCCTCCACGGAAGGGGGTGCGCGATGGAGACCAGGCCCCACCTGGCTCTGCCGCCGGGGCCCCGGCTCAGCCCGCCGGAAACCCGGGCGCTGATCGCCCGGGCCCGGGAAGGCGACCGTGAGGCCAGGGAGCGGTTGATCGAAGCCAACCTGCGCTTGGTGATGAGCGTCGCGCGCCGGTTTCTCGGTCGCGGCCGCGAGCTTGAGGACTTGTTCCAAGCGGGCTGCGTCGGCCTGATGCGGGCGGTAGACCGGTTCGACCTCGGCTACGACGTGGCGTTTTCCACCTACGCGGTGCCGCTGATCGCCGGCGAGATCCAGAGGTTCCTGCGGGAGGACCGGCCCGTCAGGGTGAGCCGCGCGCTCCAGGCGCTCGCGAGCCGCGTGGAGGAGGCGAGGAACGCCCTCAGTCACGAGCTGGGACGTTCGCCCACTCCGGCGGAGGTGGCCGAGCGACTGGGCGTGCCGAAGGAGGACGTCGTCGCCGCCCTGGAGGCGGCGGCGCCCGTGGCCAGCCTGGACCAGACGCTGGAGGACGATGAAGGCCAGGGGACGCCGCTCATCGACCGGGTCCGGGTGGAGGAAGAGGCTCCCCTGCCCATCGAGCACCTGGCTCTTCGCCAGGTGCTGCAGGCCTTGAAGGAAGAGGAGCGGGAGTTTGTCATCGCCCGGTTCGTCCGGCGGATGTCGCAAGCGGAGGTGGCCGCGGCGATGGGATGTTCGCAGCCGCACGTCTCCCGCATGGAACGGCGGATCCTCGACCGCCTCCGCCGCCTGTGGAACGGGTAGTCCCTGCGCTGCCTACAATTGCTTGGAGGTCGGCTCTTCCGGACGCGAGAATAGCTGCCTCACAACCAGCGATCGGTTCCCCCGAAACGCCGCAGCAGACGACGACCGCGGGGCCCGGAGCGCCTTCCGGCTGCCCGGACGGCCCAGGGGCAGGTCCGCGTAAGGAGTGGCAGCGATGATCATTCGCGGGGAGAAGGTCTTCCTCAGGCCGATCCGGCCGTCCGACTTTCCCAAGCTTGCCGCCTGGAGCCGCGACCGGGAAATCGCCCGCTACGTCGGGGGCCAATACCCCACACGCCTGGAAGAGTACGCAGAGTGGCACCGCAGGCTGCAAAGCGACCGGCACAGCCACCACCTGGCCATTTCCACCCACGACGACGTCCTCATCGGTCACATTGAACTGGACCACATCGCCTGGCGCAGCGGCGACGCGGAGCTGCGCATCCGGATCGGCGAGAAGAGCTTTTGGGACCAGGGATACGGCACCGACGCCGTGCGGACCCTGGTGGAGTACGCCTTCCGGTCGATGCGGCTTTCCCGGGTCTACCTGCGGGTGTTCACCTCCAACGTCCGGGCGATCCGCTGCTACGAGAAAGTGGGATTCCGCAAAGAGGGGCGCTTGACCCGCCCCGGCCCCGACGGGCGGCTGGCCACCATCCTCCTGATGCGGATCACCCGCGCCGATCTGGCAGCCCGCCGGCGCGGCGGCCGCAGGGATCCCCGCGCGGAAGCGAAGGCCGGGTAAGTGATCCCCGTCACGCTCCGGGGCGCGAAAATCCCATTTTATCCGACAGGAACAGCGCTTTCCTTGTCGAACCTACACCGGGACGCACCCCATCCGTGCGTCCCGGATTTTTTCCCCGCACCATTCCTCTTCAGGCACCAGTCGGAATCGGAGGTCGATCGGCAGATGCTCGAGATCATCATCAGGGGCGGCCCCGTGATGTACCCCCTCTTGCTGTGCTCCGTCATCGCACTCGCCATCACGCTGGAACGGATCTGGTATCTCATGCGCACCCGCACCGACGCGGAGGAACTGATGGAGGACGTAAAGCTCTGCCTGCAGGAGGGAAAGCTGCTCGAGGCTATGCAGCTTCTGAAGAGGACTAAGGGACCGGTGGCCGCCATCCTCTCGGAGGGCATCGCCTACAGCGACCGCAGCAAGGACGAGATCCGCGAGCGCCTGGAAGAGGTCGGGAACGAAGAGATCTTCAAGATGGAGCGGGGGCTCGGGGTCCTCTCCGCCATCGTGACCATCTCGCCCATGCTGGGCCTCTTGGGGACGGTGACGGGGATCATCCGCAGCTTCCGGGTGCTGGGTTCCACCGGGATTGAGACCAATCCGGCCGCCCTGGCCGCGGGCATCGCGGAGGCCCTGATCACCACGGCGGTAGGCTTGGTCATCGCCATCCCGTCCCTGGCCGTCTACCACTGGCTGACCAGCATGATCGAGCGGCGGGTCCGTGAGATGAGCCGCCGGGCGCTGGAACTCACCGATTTGATCGCCGGCGGGGGGGCGCCGTCGTGAAGTTCGCGTGGAACCGCCGGCAGCGGCTGGGCCCACAGGTGAACATCCTCCCGCTCATCGACGTCCTCACCTCCCTGATGTTCTTCTTGATCCTCTTTGTCTCGTTTAACGTGGCCGAGCTCGGCATCGAGGTGGAGCTGCCGCGCGCCGCCACGGGGGGGCAGCAGCCTCCCGCCAACCTGGTGGTGACCATCACGCAAAACGGCGCCCTGTACATGGACGGGAGGCTGACCAACCTCACTGCCATCCGCCAGGCCGCGGCGGAACTGGCCCGGCGCGACCCGCAGGCGACCGTCATCATCCGGGGAGACAGCCGGTCTTACTGGGAGCATGCGGTGGGCGTCATGGACGCCGCCCGGCAGGGGGGCATCTCTCACTTCGCGTTCGGCACCCAGCCGCCCGAGAGCTCGTGACGGCGGTTTCGGGCTTGAGGCCAGGGGCGCCGCCGTAGGCCGGTCCGGGGATGTGATGCCATGTACGACTTCGAAGACCAGCGCAGGATGCCGGTTTTCATCTTCATCTCCATGGTGCTGCACGCCCTTCTCTTCTTGATCGCACCGCACGTCATCTCGGGTGTGTTCTCCGTCTCGTATGCCGGCGACCAGGGAGGCTTGACGTACCTCACCCTGGTGGACGCCGCGATCCCCGAGCGGCCGCGGGCCGTGGCGGCGCAGGCGGCCCGCAGGCCCCAGGCGACGCCGGCGCCGCGGCCTTTGCCCGAGCCCAGCGTCCCCGCGCCGGCCCGCACCGAACCGGCGCCCGCGCCGGCCCCCGTGCCGGAGCAGCCCAGAGCGCCCGAAGTACAGGCGCCAGCGGCGCAGCCCGAACCGCGGCAGCAGCCCGAGCCGCCCTCGCCGGCTCCGGCGCCGGCTCCGGAAAACCCGGCCGGCGCGCCGGCCGAAGAGGCCACCGCGGCGCTGCAGCCGGTGCTGACGGCCAGCCAAGGGCCGCCCACCGCCCCCGTGGTGAACGCGCCTCCCAGGGTGGAGGAGCCTGCGGAGGCCAGCGGCGCGACGGCGGCGTTCAGCGGGCCGCCGGCCCGCACTGACGACGCGGCGGGCGAGCGCTCCGGCGGCGCGGAGCCCGGCGGCACCGGTGCGACGGACGATGTGCCGTTGTCGCTGCCGGGTGCCGAAGCCGCCGCGGAGCCGGCGCTGCCGCCGATGGGGGAGTCCATGATCCGGGTGCCGGGCGGCCTGGGTTACCCCAAGAATGCGGTGGGCCTGATCAGCCGCCCCGTCACGGTGGAGGTGGCGGTGATCGTCGATCCGTCGGGCAGGGTCGTGGAGACCGTGGTGACACAGAGCTCCGGGATCGACTACATCGACGACTACTCGCAGACCGTGGCCAGCCGCGGAATCGTTTACCTGCCTTATGACGAAATGTACGAGATCCGGGTGGTCCTGGTGTACGACCCCCGGGAGAGCAGCCTGACGCACCGGGTCGACGGCTTTATCAAGGCCCCGCCCACGGTGGGTTCGTTCGCCCGGTAGGCTCGCGCGCTCGACATGGGAGGAGATCGAGTGAAAGGCCGTGACGCTTTGAGGTTCCGCTCCGGTCCCGTTCCCGCCCGAATCCTGGCCTGTCTCGCCGTCGCGCTGCTGTTGAGCGCTCCCGCGGGGGCCCAGGAAGGGGCGAGAGCGTTCCTGGCGGGGCCGGAGGAGCCGGAAGAGGCCGACGAGGGCGTCATCCGGCTGTACAACGAGTACATCTCGATCCTAGTCAACACGACCGAGGAGAACACCGGGCGCTTCGCCGTCCAGACCACCGGCGGCGACCCCGACCGGGCGTCGGACGACAACAGCCCCTTGATCTACCTGATCCCGGGGCAGAAGCCGTGGACGTCGTACGCGACGGTGCGCATCGACGGCATCGACTACGTGTTCGGGGGCAGGCCCACCGAGCGGGCGGGGCGTGCGGGCCTTTACGGCGAGATGCTGGTGGCGCCTCACGTGGTGGACGATCGCCGCATCGAGACGGTGTACCGCATCGGGCCCGTGGACGTGACGCAGGTGCTCAGCATCATCCGGAGCTCCACCACGGGGCTCTTGGATACGGTGCGCATCGAGTACCGGCTGGTCAACACGTCGGACCAGGTGCACCACGTGGGCTTGCGCCTCATGATCGACACCATGCTGGGCGCCAACGACGGGGCCCCCTTGCGCGTCGGGGAGCTGGCCATCACCACGGACACGGTGTTTGAAGGCGACGCGATCCCCGAATTCTGGCAGGCGTTCGACTCCCTTTCCGATCCGAAAGTGACGGCTCAGGGGACCTTGAAGGGCGACGACGTGACGCCGCCGGACCGGGTCTACTTCAGCAACTGGGGCGCCCTGGCCGACGGGCTCTGGGAGTTCGACTTTCAACCGGGGCGGGATTTCACGCGCCTCGGCGAGTTTGAACTGGACAGCGCGACGGCGCTCTACTGGGATCCCCGGCCTTTGGCTCCCGGCGAGGAGCGGGTTTACGTGACCCATTACGGCCTCGGCGGCATCTCGATCTCGCCGGGCGACCTTTCCATCGGGGTGACGTCGCCCTCTACCGTGACGGCGGATCCCGACCGGACGGTCACCTTCCCGGTGGTGGCGTACATCCAGAACACCGGCGAAGGCGAGGCGAGGAACGTGGTGGCCCGGATCCAGCTGCCGCAAGGCCTGAGGCTGGCCGACGGCGAGCAGGCCGTACGGCAGCTGGGCAACCTGCCTACGGGCAGGAGCGCTCAGGTGACGTGGCGAGTCGCCGTGGACCGTGCGGTGGGCGGGGAGCTCACCTACACGGTGCGGGTCGAGGCCATCAACGCGGAGCCCAACCAGGTGAGCCGGGCCGTTCGCATCGTGTCGCCGGCGGCCCTCACCATCACGCTGCTGGAGCCGCAGGGGCGGCTGAGGATGGGTGAATCCGGCTGGGAGCCGCTGCCGTACCGGGTGACGGCCCGCGTCCAGAACACCGGCGGGGCGGACGCGAACAGCGTCATCGTCCGCTGGGATTCGCCGCTGGGGTTGGAGCTCGCCCGGGGAAGCCGGGCGGAGAAGCTCATCGGTCCCCTGCTGGAGGGAGAGGCATTCGAGGTCAGCTGGTATATCCAGCCGGTCACTCGCCCGCAGCCGTACAACGGCAACCTGCCTTATACCGTACAGGGGCAGATTTTCGGGGGCAGCCAGGATTACCGGGCCAACGGGTTCCTGGACGTGCCGCTGTTCGAGGGCGAAGTGAGGGCCGAACCGGTCCGCGTTGACGGCGCCGCCCCGGTGCGGACGGGCGACCGCGTGCTGGTGGATATCGTCGCCCGCAACGCCCGGAAGTTCTACGGCGCCGAGATCGTGGTTCGGTATGACCCGACGGCCCTGGAGCTCATCGGCCGGGCGATCTACCCGGGGCGGCTCTTCTTTGAAGAGGTGCGGGACGGGGAAGACGCCCGGGTCCTGGCCTGGAAGGCGCCGGAAATCCAGCTTCCGGTCCGGGAGGGGGCCGCGGCCGAGGTGACGCTTAGAGGCGAGCGGGCCGGCGCCCGGCAGCCGGAGCTCTACTGGGCGACGGACACCATCGCCACGCTGAGTTTCCGGGTCCTCAAGCCGGGAACTCACAGCATCGAGCTGGCTGAAGTCCGGGTGTACGACGCCGCCGGCCAGGTGGTCAAGGTGGCGGCCGCCGGCGGGCGGATCTCGGTGGGGGAGTAAACCGGTGATGAGAAACGAGGTGCCGATGGTGAAAGCTCTGATCAGACCGTTGTCGATGGCGCTTCTCCTGGGGGCCCTGCTCCTTGCGGCTTGCCCGGCCGCAGTTTCCGCCCAGGCGGTGCAGGACGTTCCCCGCACCCACTGGGCCTATGAGGCCGTGATGAAGCTGGTGGAACGGGGATACCTGGCCCTGGAGGACGGCCGTTTCCGAGGGGACCAGCCCGTGGACCGCTTCACCTTGGCCGAAGTGGTCGCCAAGATCCTGAACGAGATCGAGACGGGCGCGGTGGGCCCGCGAAGCCGCGAGGACGTGGAGCTCTTGCGGCGGCTGGTGACGGAGTTTGAAGCCGAACTCGTCGATATTTACGCGGGGATCGAGCAGAACCAGGCCCGGGCGGAGCGGAACGAGCGGGAGCTCCTGGTGCTCAAGGCCCAGATGACCGAGTTCATCGACCAGGTGCAAGCGGATCTCGACCAGTTTGACCGGGCGCTGCGGGAAGGCCTCGCCGAGCAGGAGGCGAAGCGGCAGGCGGAACTCCAGGCGCAGGCCATGGCGCTCCGCGCGGAGATGGGAGCGCTGGAGAGCAGCGTCCGCCAGGCGCTGGCCGAGAGCGGCATCGCTTTGGGCGACCTCTCGGAGTCGCTGGCGGCCGATTCGGCCCGCCTGGAGGCGCTCCAGTCGGAAGTGCGCGAGCTCTCCCAGGAGCTGGAGGTGGTCCGGAGCGGGCTCGAAGAGGCGCTGCGGGAGTTCCTGAGTGAGCTCAACGCCCATTCCGAGGCGCTGGCCGCGCAGCAGCTGGCCCTGGACGAGCAGCGCCGGGCGGACAGCGATCTCCTGAAGGGCCTGGAGGCCGCCGTGGAGCGGCTCAGCGCGATGCAAGGGCGCCTCGACGCGGTGGAGCGCCAAGTGGTCGCCATGCAGAGCCAGATCGGCCTTTCCGAGGAGCAGCTGCGGGCTCTCAGCGACCGCCTCATGAGCGAACTGGAATCGCAGTACCAGCACAGCTTCCTCTTTGCGGGCACGGTGGCGGATGAACTCAAGGCGCTGCGGGAGGAGTTCGCCAGCTACCGCCAGAGGACCGAGCGGGAGCTTCAGGGCGCGAGGAACGCCCAGATCTTCGGCATCATCGGCGCCATTTTGGGTCTGATCAGCCTGGCCAACTGAGTGAACCGGCGGCACACCGGGCACAAGCTTGGGGACGGAGAGGGCGCCGGGTGGCGCCCTCTCTTCGCGCTTTGGTATGATAGGGAGGGGCGCGAGCTTTGTTTCCTGGAGAAAGGAATGAGGGCGGCGCGATGACCGAAGTGTACTTGGACAATGCCGCGACGACGCGGGCGCTCCCCAGCGTGGTGGAGGCGGTCTCCCGCGCTCTGGCTCACGCGTACGGCAACCCTTCGTCGCTTCACCGCAAGGGGATGGAGGCGGAGGCGATCCTCAAGGAGGCGCGGGGCCTCTTGGCCCGGATCCTGGACGTCTCTGCCGGAGAGATCGTCTTCACCTCGGGAGGCACGGAAAGCAACGCGCTGGCCATTAAAGGGACGGCGTACGCCCGGCGGCGGCGGGGACGCCACCTGGTGACCACCCGGATCGAGCACTCGTCGGTCCTCTCCGCTTTCCGTGATTTGGAGGCGGAAGGATTTTCCGTGACGTACCTGCCGGTGGACCGGGAGGGCAGGGTGGACCCGGCGGACGTGCGGGCGGCCGTGTCGGACGAGACGACGCTGGTCAGCGTCATGATGGTGAACAACGAGATCGGCACCGTCCAGCCCATCGGCGCCATCGCCCGGGCGGCGCGAGAAAAGAGGCCGGATGTGGTGGTCCATGTCGACGCGGTGCAGGCCCTGGGGGTCATGCCGGTGCGGCCCAAGGAGCTGGGCGTCGACTTGGTCTCCGTGAGCGGGCACAAGATCCACGGGCCGAAAGGCGTGGGCGCTCTCTACGTGCGAAAGGGCCTTCAGATCCAGCCTCTTTTCGGCAAGGGGAGCCAGGAAGGGGGCCTGCGGTCCGGCACCGAGAACGTGCCCGGCATCGCGGGCTTCGGCGCCGCCCTGAGAGCCCTGGCGGAAGAGACCGGAGAGGAGCGGGAGCGCCTTCGCTCGCTGCGGGAGCGGCTCATCACTGAACTGCTGGAGATCGAGGGCGCCCGGCTCAACGGGGCTCGAGGGGAGGGAGCTGCCCCCCACATCGCCAACTTCTCGTTTCCCGGCGTGCGGGGAGAGGTCCTGGTCCACGCGCTGGAAGAGAGGTCCGTCTACGTCTCCACGGGCTCTGCCTGCACGTCCCGGACGGTGGCGGTCAGCCACGTCCTGAAGGCGCTGGGGCTGCCGGAGGAGGCACTGGAAAGCTCGATCCGGATCAGCCTGTCGAAGCTGACCACCGAAGACGAGATCGCGTTCGCCGTCGCGGCCATCAAGGACGCAGTGGCCTCGCTGCGCAGGATGCTGTCGCGCCGCTGACTTTTTCGGAGGAGGGGATGCCGCCGTGGCGTCCGTCATCTTGGTACGGTACGGCGAGATCGGGCTCAAGGGAAAGAACCGGCCGGCGTTCGAAAGGCGCCTGGTCGAGAATGTCCGCAGGGCGCTGGGAAGCGGGGCGGGTGCCGCGGTCCGCAACGAGTACGGGCGCATCGTGGTGGACTTCGGCGAGGCGGAGGCGGTCCCCGGCTGGGCGCTGGACCGGATTCGCTCCGTCTTCGGCGTCGTCTCGGTGAGCCCGGCGGCCTCCGTAGAGCTCTCCCTGGAGGCGGCGCGGGAGAAGGCCGCGGCGCTGGTGGAAGAGCGCCTCAAGAGCGCCGCGGGTCCACTCCGCTTCAAGGTGGAGACGAAGCGGTCCAACAAGCGCTTTCCGCTGACGAGCCCCGAGATGAATGCACGCCTGGGCTCCTTCCTCTTGCGGCGGTTTCCTCTCCTGGAGGTGGACGTGCACCGCCCGGATTTCGTCCTCCATGTGGAGGTGCGGGAGAAGGCCATCTACCTCTACACGGAGATCCTCGCCGGGCCGGGAGGCCTCCCTGTGGGGTCGAGCAGCACGGGCCTCCTGCTCCTTTCGGGCGGCATCGACTCGCCGGTGGCCGGCTGGCTGGCCATGAAGCGGGGAATCCGCGTCCAGGCGGTCCACTACCACAGCTTCCCGTTCACCAGCGACCGGTCGAAGGAGAAGGTGATCGACCTGGCCGCCGTCTTGAGCCGCTACAGCCCGGAGCCGGTTCCCTTGTACGTGGTCAACTTCACTCCGGCGCAGACGGCCATCCGCCAGCACGCCCCGGCGGCCATGGTGATCACGTTGATGCGCCGGATGATGCTGCGCATCGCCGAGCGCTTGGCCAAAGAGCGGGGGATCCCCGCCCTCATCACCGGCGAGAGCGTGGGCCAGGTGGCCAGCCAGACCCTGGAGAGCATGGCCGCCATCAACGAAGTGACGTCCATGCCGATCCTCCGGCCCCTGGTGACGATGGACAAGGCAGAGATCATCGAGCTCGCGGAGCGCATCGGCACCTACGAAATCTCGATCCTCCCGTACGCCGACTGCTGCACCGTCTTCGTCCCCGAGCACCCGGAGACCAAGCCCAAGCTGGAAGCAGTGCGCCGGGCCGAGGAGCGCCTGGCCATCCAGGAGCTGGTGGAGGAAGCGGTGGCCACCGTGGAGCGGATCGAGCCGGCGGCGCTGGCGCTCCGCTGACGGGCGGCGCCGCCGGCGGGCGGTCGCCGGCATATTGGAGGGTTTTCGACTTTCAATTTCAACAAGGAGTGGAGTCCCGTGAAAAAGGGTGACGTCTACACCGTCGTCGACGTGGAGGCGGGTGACGGCGGCGTGCTGATCCGGACCGACGCGGGCGACCTCTTGGGCGTCGTCGCCGCCGGCGACGTGGAGGTGGGCGCGAAGATCCAGATCGGTCCGGTCTGCGGCGACTGGTGCAAGCTGTTCTTGAAGGGGAACAGCTATCGAGCCCAGATCCTTCAGCGCTCGGTCAAGTCTTCGTAATCCGGATCCACCACCCGGACGAATGGGGCGAAGTCCGGGTAGCGCTCGACGGTCTTGCGGTACATGTCGTACGCCACTCGCCGGTAGGAAAAATGCCCCGTGGGGCGGGTGCGCAGCTCGGCGATGTAGGCCAGCTCCGCGAGGTCCATGCTGAAAAGCGCCCGGCAGCGGGTGCCGAGAGGCAGGAGGTAGGCCCCCAGCGGCGGCACGGCCTCGTCGATGTGCTGCGCCGCTTGGAAGGCCCGCGCCATCGCCTCCCGGTAGGTCTCCTGCACGCCGGCGGCGCGAACGACGTCAGGCTCTTCGTAGCCGAGACGGGTGGTCCACGCCTGGCGGAGCTGGTGGCAGCGGCGGTGGCGGTGCAGATCCCGGTACGATCCGATGTCCATCACGATGTCGAAATTGAGGTATCCGGTGCGGAATTCGGCCAGCCACTCGTCGTGCGGGCCCCGCTTCTCGAAGGCGAGCTCCAGGAGCTCCCGGATCTCGGGCCGCGTCAGCGTCTGCACGTGGAGCACGATTTGGCTGAAGGGATGGCGGCCGACGCCGTAGAGGAGCTTGGCCACGGCCTCCACCGCCGGGTCGTCCACTTCCACGAGGGAGACCGGCTCCGTTATGCCCACGGGCACCTGGCCCAAGAGCCCTTCGTAGACCCGGCGCAGCGCCTCTTGAGTCTCCAGCCGGTACCGGTCCGGCGCCGTGTACTTGACCAGGGTGGGGGCGGCCGCGGCAGGAGCCAGCGCCTCTTTCAGCGCAGAGGCGATGGCGGCGTTCTCGGAGGAAGCCAGCTGCTCCACCAGGGTCAGGGCGCGCTCGTCGCGCGGGCTGCGGGCAGGGGAGCGGCCCGCGTCCCGCAGGGCCTCGCCCACTCGCCGGACCTCTCCGAACGGGCTGGAGAGAAGGCGGCTGATCTGCTTTTCCAGCGTGCGCGCGGACGTGATCTGGCCCACGCTGGTATGGGTGGCCAGGGGCAAGAGGTAGCGGCCCACGTCGAAGGCCCGGGCCCGGAGCGTGCGCTCGTAGTCCTTCTGCTCCATCCCCTCGGGTTTGGGAACCGTCGCGAGATAGTGCCGGTACGCGGCCTGGCTCACCTTCTCATACGCTTCAAAGAGCGCGTCGGCCGTCTCGATGTAGAGCGCCTCCACGTCGGATCCCACGATCTCGTCGGGGACCAGGTAGCCCGTCACCGAGAAGTCCTGGTAGCGGGTGCTCCGCTCCTGGCCGTCCCAAAGGGACTCCGCCACGATCTCGATCGCGGCCAGGATGCTGACGTTCTCGATCGCGAAGGGCACGTGCGCCATGTCGGCGATGCTGCGGTGGCCGTAGGCGAAGTAAAACGTCTCGAGAAAGTCGGCCGCCTTTTGGCCGGTGATGAAGGCGTTCGTCTCGAGGAAGCTGCGCTTGCTGCGGGAGTAGGCTGCCATGGTATAGGCCAGCTCCTCCGGGGGGATCCCCAGCACCGCAAAGATCCGGCGCAGTGATTCATCCCGGGCGTAAGGCGATGCGGCCCGCCTGTCCATCGACGACACCTCCGGCTTTAAGCTACCCCGCAAGCCGGGCGAGCGCCCAGGACGCGACCAGGCCGAGCCCGTGGGCGAGCGCCGCGGGGAAGTAGCGGTTGGACACCGCAAAGACCCATCCGATTCCTAGAGAAAACCCGAATCCCGCAAGGCGGGGCATGCCGAACGGCCCGTAAACGCCGTGAAGCGCGGCCGCGGCCAAGGCGGCGCAAAGCCGCGCTGCGGCCGCCTTGAGCCCCGTGCGGCCTGATAAGAGCATCTTCGACAAGCCCGCCTGGAAAATCCCTCGAAACGCCAATTCTTCGAAGAGGGCGGAGAGCCCAAGACCCAGGAGCAGCCAGCCGGCCAGCTCCCATCCGCCGGCCGGCGCGCCTTCCGGCGGGATCCCGGCGACCAGGAGCCCGGCGGCGCCTCCGGCCACCGCCAAGAGAACCGCGAGCGCCGCACTCCTCCCGTCGCCGGGGCGAGCCTTGAGGTCCAGGGGAGCCCCGGTCCACGGGCGCACGCCGTAGAAGTACGTCGCGAGGAGCGCCGGGGCGCCCAGGCTGCCCGGGCCGATGCCGCCTCCCAGAAGACCTCCCGGATGCGCCCCTTCCCAGGCAAACCACGCTCCATCAAAGCCGGGAATCCGGGAAAGCAGGAGCGCCAGGACGACCACCGCCCCGTCGACCGGATGGGGCCGGGGCGGGAGCCTGCGGACCAGCGGCGGCACGAAGGGGACGACGTACACCGCCAGCCGCCAAAAGAAGAGGGCGACGAGGCTCCAACGCCAGGAGGCCGATGCGTCGGCCAGCGTGGACACAAAGGCGGCGCCGAAGGCGAAACCGACGCCCAGCAGCGGTCCCCGGCGCTCGATGACGTGGCGGCGCCAGGCAGGGACGTACCAGAGGTAAAAGCTGAGGAGGTGCCACAGCGAAGCCGCAACCTGGAGCGCGCGGGCGGGCGGCGCCGCAGCGCTTTGCAGGGCAGGGGAGAAGAGGACGGCGGCCCAGAGCAGCAGCGCGCTGAAGGCCGCTAGGGCTGGCCAAGGGATGCGGCGAAGAAGGGGAACGGTCGGCATGGCAGGGTATCTTCGACAGGGCCTCGGCAATGCCCTGCTCACGCCGGGCGATTACACCACGAGATTCTTGCCTTCGCGCTTGGCGTGGAGATTGGCCCGGATGGCCTTGTTCAGGAGGCGGTCCGCATCCCAGCCCTCGGTCTCGGTGCTGGCGACGCCTACCGAGACGGTGACCCGCTGCACCCAGTTGGCCGAGGCGTCCCACACTTCCCGCCGGATCCGCTCGGCGACGGCCACGGCCTCCGCCCGCGTGGTGCGGGGCAGGATCACCAGGAATTCGTCGCCTGAAAGCCACCGGCACGCGAAGTCGCCTCGCCGGATGTTCTGCTGGATCACCCGGCCCAGCATGCGGATCATCTCGTTGCCGCCCTCATAGCCTAAGAGGGTGTTGTAGCTCTTGAGGTTGTCGCCGTCGATAAAAAGGACCGAGCAGCAGTCCTTGCCCACCTCGCTGGAGGCCAGTGTCAGCCGGAGGAAGCGCTCGCCCGCGCGGTGGTTGGGCAGGCCCGAGATGGCGTCCGTGTGGGCGGCGTCGAAGGTCTCCTCCAGGAGCTTGATGGTCTCCTTGATCCGGAGGAGCATGCCGTCGAGGATCCGCATGCCCCACGGCGGCATCGCCGCAGTCCCGAAGTCCCGGTCGCTCAGGGCCTCTCCCATGGCGATGAAGAGCTCCGACAGGCTCCCTTTTCCGACGGGATATGGAACGACGCCGATGTGGAGCCCTTCCACCTCGATGCCGCTCTCCCGGGTCTCCGACAGGAACCGGCGCTCAAGCCGTTCGCCCAGGCCCTGCGCGTCGTCCTTGGAGATGCCGGGAAGGACCACCACGAACTCATCGCCGCCGGTGCGGTACACCGCCGGCGGCTCCCCTTTGGACCCGGCTCCGTCCGTCTGGCGAACCGGTGCGTTCTTCAACACGCGCGCCAAGCAGCTGATGACGAAGTCGCCCGCCGTCCGCCCCCGGCAGGCGTTGATGGACGACAGCCCTTTCACGTCGAAGCAGAGGAGAGAGCCGGCCCCGGTGTGAAGGGCCGTCTCCATGTGAGGGAGAAACGCGAAAAAGTTGGGCAGTCGCGTGAGCTTGTCGACCGTAAAATGGATGAGACTTTCCATATCCCCCCGCCGCGACGATCGCGGCGCCCCCGGACGGCAAGCGGCTTGAACGAAAACCGTGCAAACTTCTTATCCATCATGTTCTAGATACTACGGGTGGCGGAAAATTCCTTCCACACGTGACAACTTCGAGACCAGACGCCCGCGGGCCGCCCGGCGTCGAGCACGGCGGGCCGGAACCATTGTCCGGCTCAGCTCCGCTTTGCTATAATGATGTGGACTCGTTGACGACGGGATTGGGGTGACGGACGATGATCGAGCTGCCGGTGATCGGGCGGCTGGAGGAGGCGGAGCTGGAGCGGCGCCTTCAGGCGAAGCAGCCCGGGCAAAAGGGCGTCTGGATCCAGACGCTGGGCTGCCAGATGAACGAGCATGACACCGAGATCATGCTGGGCATGCTGGCCCACATGGGATACGTCGAGGTCGCGTCCCCCGTCGAAGCCGATCTCATCCTGTACAACACCTGCGCGGTGCGGGAGAATCCCGAGCGCAAGGTGTACGGCCAGATCCACATGCTGCGCCAGCTCAAAGAGAGAAACCCCAATCTCATCATCGGCATCTGCGGGTGCATGGTGCAGCAGAAGGCGGAGCTGGAAAAGATCCGCCAGAGCCTGGAGCACGTCGACCTGGTCTTCGGCACGCACAACATCCACAGGCTGCCCGAGCTCCTGCACCGGGTAAAGGTGACGGGCGAGCGGGTCATCGAGGTGTGGCACGAAGAGGGCGACATCGTCGAAGGCCTTCCGGTGCAGCGGGAAGGCAAGCTCAAGGCATACGTCACCATCATCTACGGGTGCAACGAGTTCTGCACCTACTGCATCGTGCCGTATGTGCGGGGAAAAGAGCGCTCGCGCGCCATGGAGCAGATCCTCGCCGAGTGCCGGGAGCTGGGCGAGGCCGGCTACAAGGAGATCATGCTGCTGGGGCAAAACGTCAACGCCTACGGCAACGATCTCCCGGGCGACGTCACCTTCGCCCGCCTCCTGGCCGAAGTAGACCGGGTGCCCGGCATCGAGCGGATCCGGTTCACGTCGCCTCACCCCAAGCATTTCACGGACGACGTGATTGAGGTGATGGCCCGGGCCGAAAAGGTGTGCGAGCACATTCACCTGCCGGCGCAGGCGGGCAGCGACCGCACGCTGCGCCGGATGGGGCGGCGCTACACCCGCGACCAGTACCTGCGGCTGGTCGACAAGATGCGGTCCGCCATCGACGACCTGGCGATCACCACCGACCTGATCGTGGGCTTTCCCGGCGAGACGGACGAAGACTTCATGGAGACCATCCGCCTGGTGGAAGAGGTGGAGTTTGACGGGGCGTTCATGTTCATCTACTCGCCCCGCATCGGCACGCCCGCCACTCGCCTGAAGGACCAGGTGCCGGAGGACGTCAAGCGGGAGCGCATCCACTACCTCATCGACGTGCAGAACGCCATCAGCCGCAAGAAAAACGAAGCCTGGGTAGGCCGCACCGTCGAAGTGCTGGTGGAGGGGACGAGCCACAAGGATTCCACCAAGCTCTCCGGGCGTTCGCGCCAGAACAAGCTGGTGGTCTTCGAAGGCCCTCAGGATCTCATCGGCAAGACGGTGAACGTGCGGATCACGGAAGCCCAGACGTGGAGCCTCACCGGAACACTGGCCCAGTAGTGCGGAAACGGCCGCCGGCAGGGCGGCATCGTCTCGGAAAAGCGGGGCATCCTTTCCGTGACGGACGAAAGGGGTGGGCGCGGTGTCAAGAAGGCGCGTGCGGCCTCAGGTGCCCAGGGCGATCCCCCTGAATGCCGAGGAGACCCTGTTTGAGACGGGCTCCAGGGAGGTGTGGCAGGCCCTCCTGGTGACGGCGGACGGCGCCGTGATCGGACCCGTGGTCCGGCAGGTGATCGAGCCGCGCCTTTACACCATCCGCTATCTGGTGGTCTACGACCTCGAGAGAGACCGGCACATCCTGCTTCCCTCCAACACCGTCGTCGACATCGCGGACGGCCGCGTCCACTCCAACCTCTCGCGCGAGCACATCGCCGGTCTGCCCGCGTTTCATCAAAAGGTGAACCGCAGCTACGAAGAAGCCCTGTACCGGGCGGTGGGCCGCACCCCGTACTGGCTGGAAGAGCAGGCCGCGATGGGCCAGCCGCCTCCCGACGGCGACGATTCCTAAACTCATGGAGGAGCCATCCGGCGCCCGGCGAAGCTTGTCTCACGGCAGAGCCAAGGCAGGTGCCTCCCGTCGATGCAGAACCTCACTCCCATGCTCCGGCAGTATTACCAGCTGAAGAACGAGTACCCGGGGTGCATCCTCCTGTTTCGCCTTGGGGATTTTTATGAAATGTTTGATGACGACGCGAAGCTGGCGTCGCGCCTCCTCGAGATCACCCTTACCTCGCGCGAGGCGGGGAAGGGACGCCGCATCCCCATGTGCGGCGTCCCTCACCACTCGGTGGAAAGCTACATCGCGCTGCTGGTGGCCGCCGGGTACAAGGTGGCCATCTGCGAACAGGTGGAAGACCCCAGGACGGCCAAGGGCGTGGTCCGGCGGGAAGTGGTGCGGGTGGTCACGCCGGGCACCGTCCTGGAAGCCGGGATGCTCAAAGAGCGGGAGAACAACTTCCTGGTGGCGGTCACTCGCCGCGAAGCGCGCCGCCCGGGCCCGGAGCGCTCTGCCCCGGCGCCGTCCGACGGGGCGTGGCAGGAGAGCCTCCTTACTGCCTCAGCGGCGGATTACGGCCTCGCGGTCTGCGACCTTTCCACGGGGGAGTTTACCTGCACGCAGATCGAGGGAGAACGGGCGCTGGCGGTGACCCGGGACGAGATCAGCCGGCTGAGCCCGGCGGAGCTCTTGTTCGAACCGGCCTTCGGCGACCCCCGGGCCGCGTTCGAGCTGGAGACCCTTTCCCGGGCCTCGGACGCCGCCACAGAAGTCCTTGCCGGGCCTTCCCTCGGGCATGCTTCGGCCCGGCGCCGCCTCTTGGAACACTTCCGCGTCGAGTCGCTGGAAGGCTTCGGATGTGAGCACCTGGAGCTGGCCGTGCGGGCGGCCGCCATCGTCCTCGATTACCTCTCCAGCACGCAAAAGGGAGCGCTGGGCCAGATCACCCGGCTTTCGACGTACTCCACCGCGTCCTACATGATGCTGGACCAAGCCACCCGGCGCAACTTGGAACTGACCCGTACCCTCCGTTCACAGGAGCGGAAGGGCTCGCTGCTGTGGGTGCTGGACAAGACCAAGACCGCCATGGGCGGCCGGCTGATGAGGCACTGGATCGAACGGCCCCTTCTGGACGCCGGGCAGATCCAGCGGAGGCTCGACGCCGTGCAGGATCTTGTCGCCGACGGGGAGCTGCGGGCCGGGGTCCAGGAGATCCTCTCGTCGGTGCACGACATCCAGCGGCTCACCGGCCGCATCGCGCACGGCAGCGCGGGCGGGCGGGACCTGGTGGCCCTAAAGAACTCTTTGGCGCCGCTGCCGCGGCTCAAAGAGCTCATAGAGACCCGGGCCAAGTGCGGCACCCTCAAGGAGCTGGCCGCAGCGCTCGATCCGTGCGGCGACATCCGGGAAGCCATCGAGGCGGCGCTGGTGGACGATCCTCCCGTCACGGTGACCGAAGGCGGGCTGATCCGGCCCGGCTATAACCGGGATCTGGACGAGCTCCGCACGGCCAGCCGGGAAGGGAAAGAGTGGATCGCCGCTCTGGAGCGCAAGGAGCGGGAGCGGACCAACATCCGCTCCTTGAAAGTGGGCTTTAACAAGGTATTCGGCTACTACATCGAGGTGACCAAGCCCAACCTGCCGCTGGTGCCCCCCGACTACGAGCGCAAGCAGACGCTGGCCAACGCGGAGCGCTTCGTCACGCCGGAGCTCAAGGAGAAAGAGGCCATGATCCTGGGCGCCGAAGAGCGGATGGTGGAGCTGGAATACCGGCTCTTCGTCGAGCTGCGCTCCAAAGTGGCGGGCGAAGCGTCACGGCTGCAGCGGCTGGCGGAAGTCCTGGCGGAGCTGGACGTCTACGCCTCATGGGCGGAGACGGCGGTGGAGCGGGGGTATGTCCGCCCGGAAGTGGACCACGGCGACGTCATCGAGATCAAGGCGGGGCGGCACGCGGTGGTGGAGGCGATGCTGGAACCCGGGGCGTTTGTTCCCAACGACCTGCGCCTCGACCCGGAGACCCAGATCATCCTCCTCACCGGGCCGAACATGGCGGGCAAGAGCACGTACCTGCGCCAGGCGGCGCTGACGGTGCTCATGGCTCAGATCGGCTGCTTCGTGCCGGCCCAGGCTGCCCGCATCGGCATCGTCGACCGGATCTTCACGCGCGTGGGCGCCTCCGATGACCTGGCCACGGGGCAGAGCACGTTCATGGTGGAGATGAACGAGGTGGCCAACATCCTGAACCACGCGACCGCCAAGAGCCTGGTGATCCTGGACGAAGTCGGCCGCGGCACCAGCACCTTCGACGGCCTGAGCATCGCGTGGGCGGTCACCGAGTACCTCCACAACCATGAGACCACCCGCCCCAAGACCTTGTTCGCCACGCACTACCACGAGCTCACCGAGCTTGAGGGCGCGCTGCCCCGGGTGAAGAACTACTCCGTCGCCGTCCACCGGCAGGGCGGGGAAGTGGTCTTTCTCCGGCGGATCGTGCGAGGCGGCGCCGACCAGAGCTACGGCATCGAGGTGGCCAAGCTGGCCGGCCTTCCGGCGGAGGTCATCGAAAGGGCGCGGGAGATCCTCCGCCACCTGGAAGCCGCCGAAGCGGCCCGCTGGGCTTTGGAAGCGGCGGCGGCCGCCGACGGGGCCGCAACTTCGGGACCGGGGCCGTCGAGAGTGCGGCGCCCGCGCGGCCTGGAAGGGGCGGCGCTGCAGCTTTCGCTCTTCGACACGGCGAGCCATCCCATCGTGCAGGAGCTCGCGGCGCTGGACGTCGATGCCATGACGCCGCTCGAAGCCCTGAACGTCCTGGCCCGCTTCGTCCAGCGGGCGCGGGAGGGCGAGCCATGAGGCAGCCTATCAGGGTGTTGAGCGAGGACGTGAGCAACAAGATCGCGGCGGGCGAGGTGATCGAGCGGCCGGCGTCAGTGGTGAAAGAATTAGTGGAAAACGCGATCGACGCCGGGGCCCGCCGGATCTACGTGGACGTAAAAGGCGCGGGCAAAGAGCTGATCCGGGTGGTGGACGACGGCAGCGGCATCCCGGCCGACCAGGCGCCGCTGGCCTTTCAGCGGCATGCCACCAGCAAGATCCAAAAGGCCAGCGACCTGGCGGCCATTTCGACGCTGGGCTTTCGCGGGGAAGCGCTCCCCAGCATCGCCTCGGTCTCTCGGGTGGAGCTGGTCACCCGGACGCACGACGCCGCGGACGGCGTCCGCCTGGAGGTGGCCGGCGGGAACGTGCGGGCTTCGGTGTGCGGCGCCCCGCCCGGCACCCAGGTGAGCGTCTACGATCTGTTTTACAACACCCCGGCGCGCTTCAAGTTCTTGAAATCAGATACAGCCGAGCGCCGTTACATCGCGGAACTGCTCTCGGCGATGGCCCTGGCCCACCCCGCCATAGCCTTCCGGCTGTCCCTCGAGGGAAGGCCCGTGCTGAGCACCTCCGGTTCGGGCAACCTCAAAGAAGCGGTGGGCGCCGTCTACGGCCGCCGGGTCTTGGATGACCTGGTGGCCGTGGAGTGGGAGGCGCCGTGGGGCGCCGTGTCGGGCTACGTGGGCAAGCCCGCGCTGGCCAAGGGCAACCGGAGCGCCGAGACCATCTTCGTCAACGGGCGGTGGGTGCAGAGCCGCACGCTGTACGCCGCCGTGGAAAAGGGGTTTGAGTCGCTCCTGGCGCATCGCCGCTTTCCCCTGGCCGTGCTGCACGTGACGATCGACCCGGCCTTGGTCGACGTCAACGTCCATCCCGCCAAGACCGAAGTGCGCTTCAGAGACGAAGGCGACCTGTTCCGGACCGTCATGCGCGCGGTGCGGGCCGCCCTGGTGCAGGCGGACCTGGTGGCCCACATCGGCCCTGCCCGGCCGGGATCCGCCGGGGTCCTGCCGGGTCCGGGATCCGCTCAAGGCGGAGCGCAGCGAGGCGCAGGACCGGAGGGATGGAACCAGGCCCGCCTGGCATGGGGCGATTGGACGGTCCGCAAGCGGCCTGAAGCGCCGCCGGCGGCTCCCGAGTGGACGGGCGAGGCCCGGCAAGAGTACGGGCCTTTGGAGACCGCTCACGAGGGAGCCGGCAGGGCCGCCTTCGGCGGCGCCCGCGGGGACGGTGCCCCGCGCGAAGCCGGGGACGAGGCGGGGACTCACGCCGGGCTGCCCCTGACCGGGGCGGCCGGCGCCACCAGTCCGCTGGCGGAAGAGGCGGCCCGGCTCGGGCTGGATCCCAGGGAGCTCTTGGCCACGGCGCCCGTCCTCGGCCAGGCGGTGGGAACATACCTCGTCGTCGCGGTCCCCATGGGGCTTTGGCTGATTGACCAGCACGTCGCTCACGAGCGCATCCTCTACGAAGAGGTGCTGCGGGGCGGGGAGAGCGGGGAGGTGGTCTCGCAAGAGCTCCTGGTGCCCTTGGCGGTGACGCTCTCGCCCGCGCTCTCCAGCGGGCTGGACGAGGTGCGGGGCGAACTGGAGGCCTTGGGGTTCGTTGTGGAACGATTCGGCGGGAACGATGTCCTGATCCGGGCGGTACCCGCGGCCGTCGGGCCGCAGCCCGGCCCGGTGCTGCTGAGAATCCTCGAAGAGCTGGCCGCGGCGGCGATGGACGGCGGGCCTTCCCTCAGGGAGCAGGCCGCGGCGAGCATCGCCTGCCGGGCGGCGGTGAAAGCCGGCCAGAGGCTGCAGCCCGAGGCGATGGAGCGGCTGGTGCGCTCGCTGGCCGCCGTCGAGAATCCTTTCGCGTGTCCTCACGGGCGGCCGATCATCGTCCAGCTGGGCATCGAGGAGATCGAGCGGAGGTTCGGCAGGCGTTGACGGAGGAACGGAGTGGATCTGGGCGTCCCCTGGCCGTCGTCACCACCGGGCGCAAGCTGCGAGAAGAGGACGTGGCCCGGGCCGATCGACTTGCGCGCGAGTGGGGCTTGGTGTACCTTCCCCGCCGGCAGCGGCCTGTCGCCGCACTGGAGGAGGAGGCGAAGGGCCTCGGCGTTCCCCGGGGTGCGGTGCTGGTGGTGGAAGCGGACGGGCTCACGCTCCACGTGGAAGGCGTCCGGTTCCGCTACCACCCGGGGATGGGCCTGAGCCGGCTGCGGCGGGTGCTCCGGGGCGAGGACGACTGGATGCTGCGGGCGATGGACCTCCGCGAGGGTGACGCCGTCCTGGACGCCACTATGGGCCTTGCCAGCGACCTCCTGGTCGCCTCGCACGCGGTGGGCCAAAGCGGCAGGGCAGTGGGGGTCGAATCGGAGGGGCTCATCGCCCTGGTGGTGAAGGAAGGGCTCTCATCCTACTCTGACCCCGATCCGCGCGTCGTCTCGGCGATGCGCCGCATCCAGGTGGTGCGGGCCCGCTACGAAGAGTACCTGGCGGCGCTGCCCGCCCGGAGCTTTGACGTGGTCTACTTTGACCCCATGTTCCGCCGGCCGGTGGAGGAGAGCGACCAGATCGCGCCGCTGCGGGCGCTGGCCAACCCGGCCCCGCTGGATCCGGCGGCGCTGCGGGAGGCACTGCGGGTGGCCCGGCGCCGGGTGGTGGTAAAGGACCGCAAGGATGGACCCCACGCCACCGGCGGTTTCTTTGACGAAGTGATTGGGGGAGCGAAGAGCCGCATCGCCTTTTGCATCAAGCGGGTTTGAGCCGGCGTGCTGGAGGTTGGCCGATGACCTGGGAACGGGAACAAGAAAAGCCGCCGCTGGCCGTGATCGTGGGCCCGACGGCGGTGGGGAAATCGGAGATCGCGGTGGACCTGGCGTTGAGGATGGACGGCGAGGTGGTCACGGCCGACTCGATGCAGGTTTACCGGGGGCTCGACATCGGCACGGACAAGCCCACGCCCGCCCAGCGGCGGGGCGTGCCCCATCACCTGGTGGACGTGGTCGATCCGGACCAGCGCTTCAACGTCGCGGAATACCGGAAGCTCGCGCACGAGGCGATCGCCGGGATCCACCGGCGGGGACGCCTTCCCATCCTGGCGGGCGGGACCGGGCTCTACGTCAAGGCGGTGCTGGACGAGTTCCTCTTTCCGGATGAAGGGGCCGATTACGAGCTGAGGGCGCGGCTTGAGCGAGAGGCGCGCCTTTTGGGCCCCGGCGCGTTGCACCGCCGCCTGCAGGAGATCGATCCGGCCACGGCGGCGCGGCTCCACCCCAACGACATCCGGCGGGTGATCCGGGCCATCGAGGTGTACGAGACGACGGGACGTCCGCTTTCGGAGCACCTGGCCACCGCCCGCGCGGCCGAGCCGCGCTACCGCGTGGCCATGGTAGGGCTCACCAGGCCCCGGGAGGTCCTCTACCGGAGGATCGAGGAGCGGGTGGACCGGCAGATCCAGAACGGCCTCGTCGACGAGGTGAAGAGGCTGATGGAACGGTACGGCCCGCTGCCGGTGGCCCGGCAGGCTCTAGGCTACAAGGAGATCGCCGCCTACCTCAAGGGCGAATGCTCGTTGGAGCGGGCTATCGAGATTCTCAAGCGGGATACCCGCCGCTTCGCCAAGCGGCAGTTCACCTGGTTTCGCCGGGACGAGCGGATCCGCTGGTTCGACTTGGAGGCGTTCCCGTCCCATGAAGCGGCCGTACAGGCCATCGAAGCGCACCTTCGAGCAGAGCTTCGGCTTGCGCCGGCAGCCGGCTCCTAAGCCCGATCAGCCGATCTCGATCATCCGCTCGATGGCGCGCCGCGCCCGGGCCGCGATTTCGGCGTCGACCTCGATGGGGTAGACGTCATCCTTCAGCGAGCGGTACACCTTCTCCAGGGTGATCATCTTCATAAAGGGACAGACGGCCTCTTCCGACGCGGGGACGAATCGCTTGCCTGGGTTTTCCTGCCGCAGGCGGTGGAGGATGCCCACCTCCGTCGCCACGATGAACGACTGGGCGGGCGAGTTGCGCACGTGCTTGATCATGTTGCCCGTGGAAAGCAGCGCCGTGTTGGAGGGGAGGCCTCCGGCCGCCACTTCGTACATGGCCGACGTGCTGCAGCCGCACTCCGGGTGCACCAGCAGCTCTGCGTCGGGATGCTCTTGCGCCAGGCGGGCCACGTCGTCGGGGTGAATCCCGGCGTGGACGTGGCACTCACCCATCCATATGTGCATCTTCCGTCCCGTCATCTTCTCGACGTAGCTGCCGAGGAACATGTCGGGAAGGAAGAGGATCTCCTTGTCCTCCGGAATGGACTGCACCACTTCCACCGCATTGCTGGAAGTGCAGCAGATGTCGGCTTCCGCCTTCACCTCCGCCGAGGTGTTGACGTAGGCGACCACCACCGCGCCGGGATGCTGCCTTTTCCACTCCCTCAGCTGTTCGGCGGTGATGGTGTCGGCCAGCGAACACCCCGCCGCGAGGTCCGGGAGGAGGACCTTCTTTTCAGGGGAGAGGATCTTGGCGGTCTCCGCCATAAAGTGCACGCCGCAAAAGACGATCAGGTCGGCATCGGTCTTGGCCGCCTGCCGCGCCAGCCCCAGGGAGTC
>k87-2171094_pt1 | contig 29876 bp, 27 predicted proteins | sample MGYA00084031_6733416 | MGnify analysis MGYA00084031
GAGGGGGAAACACCCAGCACTGGTTGTTTCTTCCAATGCGTATAATCGAAAAACGAATTATATTATTGTGTGTCCAATTACTTCAGGAGGAAATAATTTTTCTGGTTATATTCCATTGCATGGATATAAGATACATGGAAGAATAAATGCGACACAAATTCATAGCTTCGATACTGATCGAATTGTGAGCAAAGAATTTATTGATCGATTAAGAGGAGAAGACTTTTTATTAGTGAAACAAATCTTAGATTATTCACTAGAAATTGATTTTTGATGATTGATAAAAACTGAATAGAAAAGGGTACGCCTTTTCTAAGGAGGGGCGTATCCGCTCCTCCTTCTTTTATCTTTATGGGAGGAGAAAACATGAACAATCAAAAACAAGAAAACTTGAAACAATTATTTAAAGAAACATTTCAACAAGTTACAACTGACTCTGAATCTTTCATTCAATTTCTTAATCAAATTAAGTTGCTGCATAAGTATGATTTATCGAGCCAACTCTTTATTCATGGTCAAAAGCCACATGCGACTCATATTGCAGACTTTGATACATGGAAAGCCTTAGGTAGATATGTAAAAAAAGGGGAGAAGGCTATTACGGTAATGCAGATTGAACAAAATCGTATGACTATTAGCCATTATTTTGATGTATCTCAAACTGTTGGGAAAGAGATCCAATTTCCTGATTACTTATTAACTGATGAAAAATGGTCGCTTTTTTTTTCTCAAGAGATTCAAGATCAAATCGATGAACAAATTGATTTTAATATTGATCCAACTATTCGTCGGTTATCTATAGATTTAGGAGTATCTTTAGCCCAAAGCAAGAGTTTAGGAGCTGAAATCCCTAAAATAAAGGATACAGAGCTGACTCAGTTACAAAATTTTTCTTTATTTGTTGAGATTCTAACGAATGCCAATAAAATCAATCAATTTCTTAGTAAAGAAATTTTAGTCTATAAAAAAGAAAGGGAGAGAGAAGATGAACTTAGAATACTACGAGAACGAGACAGGGCAATTGATTCCGAAAATCGAGTATCCAGACAACGAACCACTAGGGAGATTTGGGAAAATAGCCGTCAACAAGCTTCAGGAAGAGAATCCAGTGGAATATCAAATCAAGTTGATGGAAGGCGAACTAATGAAGTGGGGTCACGAGATCGACAAGAAGGTATGGGACAGAGCAACCGAATTGATGGAAGCGTTGGAAGAAGCCAATCCACTGACACCAGCTCAACGAGTGAACTTCGAAGAAAAAGCGAAGATTCTAACACAGTTTCGGGAACAAGCAGTCGAAATCGCAATGAGCGAGATTCTATAGAATTAAGATCCCATTCAGATACGAAAGACTTTGAGGTAAGTAATTCTTCAGAGTCTTTTTTTGTTGTGAAAAATTCTGACTATAAAGAAATTACTCCAGACTTTACAGAGGAAGAATTGACTGATGTGTTAAAAAGAGGATCAGGAACACAAAATGGGAAAATTCGTATCTATCAGCTGTATCAAAGAACGCTTTCTAAAAAAGAACGTATGGACTTTTTAAAAGAAGAATATGGATGGTATGGTTCTACGCTAGAGTTACAAGGTTCTTCTTTTTCTATGATGGATTCTCGACCTAATAAAGGAATTACACTCATTAAAAAAATTGCTAATGAAGATTATGAACGTGTGATGAAATGGTCAGAAGTTGAGGAACGAATTGGGCTATTGATTCGTCAAAATGAGTATCTAACTGAAGAAGAACTTGGAGTTGTACATTCGAAGAAAGAAGAATCAGCTAAAGAAGAGCTTAATCAAACGGATATTGAAGCAGAGGGATTAACGCTATTTGATTTAGAAGAGATAAAAACAGAAGAAAAACCTGTTATAACTGAAGGATATGGGACAGAAGTAGCATTTATTCCGAAAATAGAAGCTAAAAAAGAAATAATCAATCATGACGAAACAATGTTTGAACAAGTTTATCGGAATAAAACAAACGTTTTTTCTTTTGAAAATATAGACGTTACTCAATTTTATCCAAGTAAAACAAGAGAAAAAATCAGAGCAAATATTGAAGCGATTCGGTTATCGAAAGAAATTAGTCAGACACCTGGTCGAATAACTACCGACAAAGAACGAAAAGTTCTTGCAAAATATGTCGGTTGGGGTGGTTTGGCTGCGATTTTTGATGAACGTGATGACCAGTATTTAAGTGAACGTAATCAGTTAAAAGTTTTGTTATCTGCAGAGGATTATCGAGCAGCTAGAGAAAGCGTATTGACTGCTTATTATACTGATCCACGTATTATCCAAGCAATCTACAAAAAAATTGAAGCCATGGGCTTTAAAGGTGGCACAATTTTAGATCCTTCGACAGGAACAGGGAATTTCTTTTCGGCTATGCCAAAAACAATCAGAGAAAATTCCACACTTTATGGGGTGGAATTAGATCCAATTACTGGGAAAATTGCGCAACAATTGCACCCTGACGCGAATATTGAAATTACAGGTTTTGAGAAAACTCCTTTAAATAAAGATAAATTTGACTTAGTCATTAGTAATATTCCTTTTGACAACTTCAAAATTGAAGATGAAAACTATTCTAAAAAATATGCGATTCACGATTACTTTATTAAAAAAGCCCTTGATAGCACAAAAGAAGGCGGAATTGTAGCAGTTATTACGTCGATGTCGACAATGGATAAATCAGATTCTTCTATTAGACGTGAATATGCCGAAAAAGCTGATTTATTAGGTGCTATTCGCTTACCAAGCAATACGTTTAAGAAAATTGCGGGAACGGATGTTGTAACGGATATTCTTTTCTTTCAGAAGAACTCTGAGCGAGAATTAAAGTATTCTCCAAATTGGGTCTTTAACGGATCAGATCCAGAAATACCAGGAGTGATAATGAATAATTACTTTATTCGTCACAAAGAGATGGTCTTAGGTGATTTAGCTATCAAGAATTTTAGAGGTCAAACATTAACAGTCAAACCACGTGAAGAAAACTTAATTGATCGTTTAAACCAAGCATTCTTGAATTTTGATGGTCAACTAAATGTATCAAAGAAAGAAGAAATGATTGAATTATCTTCTAAAGAAACAGAAGTATCGGAAACAGAAATTCCATTATTTAACTATGGCATTGTTCATAATGAAATATTCTACAATAATGCTGGAGAGATTGAAAAATATTCCGGTTCTAAAAAAGCAACAGAACAAATTAAAGGATTAGTCGAAATCAAAGAAGCTCTGATTTCGGTGATTGAAATACAACGGAATGCAGAATATTCACAGGAAGAGTTCCAGCTTTCTTTAAACAAGCTCAATGCTCGTTATGATGCATTTGTATCAACATATGGTTCGATTGATAAGGTATGGAAAGTATTTAGTCGTGATGAGTATTGTCCGCTTTTAAAAGCGATTGAAATCGTACAAGAAGATGGAACTGTTCAAAAAGATGATATTTTCTTTCAAGCAACGATTCGACAAATGGATGAAGTTACGCAAGTTAATTCAGCACAAGAAGCCTTACAATTATCAATTAACCGTCAAATGAAGGTTGATCTTGACTATATGCTGTCTATTTATCCAAAAGATAAAGCAACAATCATTGAAGAATTAGAGGATTCAATTTTTGTCAATCCTATTAAGTACCAGGGAGATATCTTTGGTGATGTATGGGAAACTCGTGAAGAGTATCTAAGTGGGGATGTCAAACAGAAATTAGCAGAAGCGAAGTTAGCGATAGAATCTTATCCAGACGTCTTTCATAAAAATGTGAAGGCATTAGAAGAGTCACAGCCGAAGCCTTTGAAAGCTGGAGATATTGATTATTCTTTAGGAGCAACCTGGATACCAAGAGAAATTTATCAATCGTTTATGTATGAGTTGTTTGAGACACCCCAATACATGAAGAGGAATGGAATCATTCAAATTGAATATGATTCCTATACGTCCAAGTATTATATTCGTGGAAAAAATCGAGGCGAAAATGCGCTAACAACCAATAAATATGGGACAAGACGTGCGAATGCGTATTTGATTTTGGAAAACAGTTTAAATCTTTTAAAAGTAGAGGTACGAGATCGAGTCATTGATGAGGATGGTAAGAAACGATACGAACTCAATTCAAAAGAAACGATGTATGCACGTACGAAACAAGAAGAGCTACAAGAAACCTTTAAAAGTTGGGTGATGAATCATAGTGAGATATTGGAAGAACTACATGCAATCTATGAAGAACGGTTCAATCGAATTGTGCCGAGGAATTATGATGGCAGCCAACTAGAGTTTCCTGGTCTGAACCAAAAAATTACCTTAAGGCCTGCGCAACAAAATGTGGTCGCTCGAATCTTACATGAAGGAAGAGCCTTAATGGCGCACTCCGTAGGTGCAGGAAAGACTCTTTCCATGATTACGGCAGGAATGATGATGAAAGAACATGGATTGATTAAAAAACCATTGTATGTCGTTCCCAATCATTTAGTTGGGGATTTTGGGACGGAGTTATTGCGTTTTTATCCCGCTAAAAAAGTGCTGATTACCACAAAAAAAGATTTTGAGAAAAATAATCGAAAAGAGTTTGTCTCTCGAATTGCCGTAGGAGAATATGATGCAGTCATTATCGGTCATAGTCAATTTGAAAAAATCACGCTTTCTCCAGAGCGACAAAAGAAAATGTTACAAGAAGAAATTGATCGAGTCTCAGAAGCAGTTGCAGAATATCAGATGAATAGTGATGAAGACTCCTGGTCAATTAAACAGATGATTTCTTTTGAAAAACGATTAAATGAGCGCTTAGCAAAATTGAATAAACAAGATAAAAAAGACCATATGATTTATTTTGAAGATTTAGGAGTGGATTTCTTGTTTGTAGATGAGGCGCATGTTTATAAGAACCTTTATTCTTATACGAAACTATCAAATGTGGCAGGAGTGAACTCTTCCAATAGTTTACGTGCTAGTGATATGGAAATGAAGGTCAAATATCTGTTAGAAGAAAATAATCAACGAGGGGTTGTTTTTGCGACAGGGACACCGATTTCCAACTCAATGTCTGAAATGTTTACAATGCAGAAATACCTTCAGCCGGATGTATTAGAATCATATGGGGTCAGTCATTTTGACGCATGGGCCTCTACTTTTGGCGAGATTATTTCTTCTTTAGAGATTAATCCTGAAGGTAGTGGCTATCAGATGAAGAATCGTTTTGCCAAATTTCATAACTTACCTGAATTGATGACTATGTTTAATTTGGTAGCGGATATCCAAACACCTGATATGTTAAAACTTCCTGTACCTAAAGTAAAAACTGGAAAAGCACAAATTGTTGTCACTGAACCAATTCAGTATCAAAAAGATAAGGTGGAAGAACTTGGTGATCGTGCGATGGCAGTACGTGAAAAAAAAGTAATGCCAGAAGAAGACAATATGTTGAAAATCACGAATGAAGCCAAACTTATGGCTTTAGATCCACGTTTGTTAGAAGATTATGATCCAGAAAAATATGATTCTGACGAATTGAAGCAAACGAAGTTAGCTACATGTGCTAACAAAGTATTTGCGATTTGGAAAGAAACAGAAGCAGCTCGTTCCACGCAAATGATTTTTTCTGATTCTGGTACACCGAATCCTAAAAAATTTAATGTTTATGATGAAATGAAACGATTATTGATGGATAAGGGAATCCCAGGAGAAGAAATTGTATTTATCCATGATGCGAAAAATGACAAGCAACGAGAAGCTATGTTTGAGAAAATGCGAAAAGGGACGATTCGCATTATGCTAGGAAGCACAAGTAAAGTTGGGACAGGAACAAACGTCCAAAATAAATTGATTGCGGCACACCACATTGATTGTCCTTGGCGTCCGTCAGATATAGAGCGTGCGCCCGTAAAGGCGGCATAATAAATATATCTTTGGCAAGATATTAGGATAGTATCTTATAGTCCTATCATCAACCGATTTACCTGTGAGGGAAACCAAATATCAGGGAAAATAGCACGTCGGTAAAACCATAAGTCAGCTAATTACCAAGCTGCGACTGAATGGAGAGATGAAAAGTTAGGTATGAGGATAAAGCCCACACTGGTTGAACGATAATCTGAACGGTCTGTATCGGGACTATGGTGTAAGGTAGTTATAAATCGCCATATCACAGCACTTGTGTTTCGCTGTTCAGAAGCACAAGCGAAAGATAGGCTGTGACGTATATGCAATAAGCATAAAAGGATGGAAGTCGTATCCGACAACCTAATGTGCCAACAGTTATTATGTTGCTAAACGGGGATTACCTAAGTCGAAACGCTTGAATACAAGCTATTAAGCATAGGCTTATGAATATTCGATATGGTAACGGAGCCTTCGTAGTAGTCCGAGAGTGTTAATGGCACTTACATGGCGAAGGAAGGCAGTTTATAACATTAACATTATGGAAAGGAAAATGTGTGATACATTATGAGAAATCCCGAAAATGTGTTAATCAGTTTAGCAAAACACAGTAGTCAAAAAGATTACAAGTACGAGCGTTTATACCGTTTACTTTACAACGAAGAAATGTACTTAATCGCTTATCAAAACATTTATTCAAATAATGGAAGTATGACAAAGGGTACCGATAACCAAACGGTTGATGGTATGAGCATTGAAAGAATACGTAAAATCATACAGTTACTCAAAAATGAAAGTTACCAACCGAAACCAGCAAGAAGAACTTATATTCCAAAGAAAAACGGAAAAATGCGTCCACTGGGTATTCCGTCTTTCGAGGATAAGTTGCTTCAAGAAGTCATCAGAATGATTTTGGAAGCAATATACGAGGGCTATTTTGAGTATACTTCTCACGGCTTTAGGCCTAAAAGAAGTTGCCATACAGCACTTGATAGAATTCGAAAGACATTTACAGGTGTTAAATGGTTTATTGAGGGAGATATTAAAGGATTCTTTGATAATATCAATCATAATACTTTGGTTGGAATTTTAAGGGAACGCATAAATGATGAGAGATTTCTTAGGCTGATAAGGAAATTCTTAAATGCAGGATATATCGAAAACTGGACTTTTCACAACACTTATTCTGGTACACCGCAAGGTGGAATTATTAGTCCAATACTTGCAAATATTTATTTGGATAAATTTGATAAGTATGTAAATGAGTACGTCCAACAATTCAGAAAAGGTAACCGGCGTATGCGAACTACTGAATACCGCAAAAACGAAGTTGAATTAAGAAAAGCCAGAATAGCATTGAAAAATGCCAATGGCGAGTACGAAAGAGAAAATGCGATTGCACGTATCAGACAATTGGAAAAAGAACGTGTATGTATTCCTCATAGCGATCCTATGGATAATGGATATAAAAGGCTATTCTACGTTAGATACGCTGATGATTGGATTTGCGGAGTTATTGGCTCCAAAGAGGATTGTAGAATAATAAAGGAAGATTTTAAAAATTTTCTTTTTGAAAAACTACAATTAAAGCTATCGGAAGAAAAAACGCTTATTACCAATGCTAAAAAGAGTGCAAAATTTCTCAGTTATGAAATCAGAGTACGTCATAGCAACCTAACCAAAAGAGATAAAGCAGGCAGACTTGTACGCAATTATACAGGCAGGGTTGTTTTAGAAGTCTCAAGCGATACAATCAAGAAGCACTTGATTGATACAGGGGCTATGAAGCTAACCTACCATAATGGTAAAGAAATCTGGAAGCCAAAGGCTATATACAGATTAAAAGACTGTGATGATTTAGAAATTCTTGACTACTATAACAGTAGGATACGAGGGTTTTATAACTATTATTGTATAGCCAATAATAGCTCAATTATCAACAGTTATAAGTATATTATGGAGTATAGTATGTACAAAACCTATGGCACTAAGTATAGAACTACGAAAAAGAAAATAATTGCCAAATATAGATTTGGTAAAGATTTTGCAGTAAAGTTCAAAACAGCCAGAGGTAATGAGTGTGTGAGGTTATTCTACAATCAAGGTTTCAAGCGACAAGAAAAAGCATTTTTCCCTAATGAAGACTTCGTTCCAAACAGTATCAAATATTTTAGTAGTACAAATTTAATTGATCGGTTGAAAGCAGGACGTTGTGAATTATGCGGAAAATCTGATACCCCCATAGAAATCCACCACGTTCACAAGCTCAAAGACCTTCAAGGGAAATCTTTTTGGGAAACACTTATGATAGCAAGAAGACGCAAGACATTAGCCTTGTGTCGAAATTGTCATAAGAAACTACACTGTGGATTGCTGGATTGAGTTTATAAATGGAAAGCCGTGTACATCGAGAGGTGTAAGCACGGTTTGGAGGCGAGTACTTGGAAATCTACCATAGCAATATGGTAAGGCGCTGGGTACTTAGCCTACAGCGTGATGGTCGAATAATTCGACAAGGAAATGAGAATAAAGAAGTTCAAATCTATCGTTATGTGACGAAAGGAACGTTTGATAGTTTCTTATGGCAAATTCAGGAACAAAAACAAACATATATCTCTCAAGTTATGTCAGGAAAGGCAATATCTCGAAGTGTTGATGAATTGTCTGAAACGGTACTAGACGCCTCAGAAGTCAAAGCATTAGCTACAGGAAATCCATTGATTGCAGAGAAGATGAAATTAGACAATGAGATTAGTCGTTTGCGGATGTTACAGTCAGCATTTGTGAATGAACAAGAGAGTTTAAAACGAAACGTAGAACAAAACTATCCGAATAAACTGCAAGCTATCAAACAATCAATTACTCAATTGGAAAAAGATATTGAATTGTCAAAACAATATTCTAATAATGAATTTGAAGTTCAATTGATGAATATGTCTTATGATTCTAGAACGGAAGCTGCACAAAAGCTTGAACAGTTATGTCAAGCTTATAATCGTTCTGAAGAATTTATAAAAGTGGGTACTTATCAAGGCTTTAGTATTCATTTAAAACGTAGTGAAATGCAATATGGACAATTAGAAATGAAGTTGCAATCTGAAGGTGGTCATTATACTACTCTAATTGATCCACAAGCAGGTATTGGCATGATTCGTCGGCTTGAAAACACCATACAGAGATTACCCGAACAGGTAGAAGAAAAGCAAGCGCAACTCAAAGAAACGGAAGAAAAACTAGAAATAGCGAAAAAACAGCTTGGGCAGACTTTCCCACAAGAAGAAGAATTGAAAGAAAAAGTAGCAGAACAAACGAGAATCAATACTGAAATTGAGTGTTCCATAAATAAGAAGACAGAATCGCAATCTACAACTGAAGAAATTGAAGAACACATTGAAGAGGAGGAAAAAAACTATACTGAGAAAAATATGATAGAAGAAATGGAAATGGGCATATAAATATAAAAAAGAAGACTGTATTATTTACAGTCTTCTTTTTTATGCATTCTTCTTCTAGTTTCTCCATATTTTATCATTTCTGATTTTAAATAGAGCTTAAAAGTAGTACGTCCGTTTTTTTGTTTTGAAAAGAATGGCTGAATAACAGAATTAAGTTTCGCAGTGGTATCGAAGCTTGCTTGAGTCTGTTGTGTATAAATGGGTGCTTCGTCTTTCGTTAGTAAGTTATCTTGTAAATACTCTTGTAATAACTCAGGGTTTTTATCTAAAATATCATAAAATTTTTCTTTTTCCATTTGTAAGCACCTCCCCTTTTTTCTGTATAAAGTATACTTTATAAGGTTAAAAAAATCAATATTATACTTTACGAAGTTAACTTTATAAAGTATAATAAAATCATAAGTTAAGTTATTGATTGGAGGAAAAAGAAAATGCGAGAAACTTACTCAATCAAAGAAATATTAAGAAAATTAGAAGCTACTGATGATGGGATATTATTGATTCCTGATTCTGATGTAGCAATTGTTGATGAACGTGATTTGGAGGTTTTTGAACTCCCTGAATCATTGAAAAATTCAAAAGTAATCTGTTTTTGGACGACAGATGGAATTAGAAATTATTTTAGTATTACAAAGAATAGAATTATCTGGTTTGATAATTTTCTAAGCGAAAATGCGACAGTTTTTGAAGGGGACGTAAAAGAAGAAATTGAAATTGTGATTGATGAAAGAACATTTGAACCTAAAATCTTATCAGAAAATATCAAAGAATACGAATATTCAAACTTTTATCAGGAGATAGGATTAGATAAAAACTCCGACCTTTGAATTAGTTAAAAATAAGTGTTATGACAAGAATTTTTCCTTCTTGTCATAATATAAAGGAGGAAAATAATTTATGAAAAACTACAAAAAAATCAGTTTAATTTTTGCTTTATGTTTAGCTGTTTTTTTTCTCAGCAATTCGTATAGATGATTATTTATTTGACGGAAATTTGAATCAGGAGCTATCGACACTAAAAAGGCAACATAAAATTGATGATTTTGAAAAAAGAAAATCTACTCAAAGCTTTATGAAAAAGAAATACTCCATGCAACTTTCATATTCTTCAGAAGATAATCATATTTATCCACGAACAATAGAACTAATACGATCACCATTTTCTAGTAGAAAAGTTTCTATCGAATTTGAAAAATAAGTGAAAGGAGAATATTGATGTTTTCAAATCGAGAGTGTTTTTGGGGAAGATATCAAATTCCTATTAATCAATTTAACCAAAAACATTGTTGGCCACCTACTTATATCAGATGTGATTGTTCTGAGCTGGCAAAGCACCAGTATTGTCGAAAGAATGGTCATTATTATGACACATATATATGGCAGTGTTCCAATTGTAGAAATCAATATCGTTTGATAAAAGGAACAACAAATTTTGAAAAGATTAAGTAAAGATGGTTTAAATATCAAGTAGCTTTTTGGGCATAAAAAAGGGGACTGTTTCCACTAAAAACAGTCCCAAAACATATGGCAATATATGCCCATTCTAACAAAAGAATGGAGAGAAATCAATTATGAATAAAATCAATTGTAATTTAGCAATGCTTATATTAACAGTAGGTATTTGGATTAGCTTTTTATCCATTGAATGGAAAGTTATTTTATCTGGAGGAACAATGACTTACTTGTTTTGTTCGTGGGATGAATATATTGTAGAATAACTACCGAGAATTTGTAAAAGTCATTGGAAAATCTTCATATAAAATAAGTGGAAGAAGGTAGTTTGCGATATGGAAAATAAGCAGATAAAATTAGAATACCGGCAGCAATTATTAGATTTATTAAATAAATATCCTTATCCAGAATGGTACGAAAGGCAAGATATTAGAAAAAAAGTAGAGCATCTTGGAATGTTATTGAGTAAGAATAAAATGGATAAATGTCATCCGTTGAAATCAGGGTCAATTCAGGTATTAACTACTCAACATATTCATGATTTACTTGAGTTAGGGTACACCAAAAAATATATATGTCAAGCAGCAGGAATCTCAAAATATGAGTTTTCAAAGTTAAAGATTACTAGAAAGGAATGATTAAAATATATGGAAAAGAAATATCGAGCAAAATTATCTTCTACATTGTCTAAAAGAAAAGACGAACGTTATGTTATGATCAATTTAGAAACTGGAGAAATAGTAGATGATTGTCGAGGATATGGTTATAAGGCGAAGCAATCTGCTTATGCTTGTTTTGGATATAAACTAACACGAATGAAGCGAAGAGAACCATTTTAAAGAATTGTAGGATACTTTCTTTATTCCGAAAAGTGAATAGCTCTTTTAATAAAATAGATAACTTGAAATGAACAGCATTTTTGATAAACTAGTATTAGTAAGTACCCATACTCTAGACTTTTTAGGTACTGTTCGTTAGTGAAGTTTCAGGTAGTGCCTATCTTTTTAATTGATTCATAGAGGCTATACTCAAGATGCAGTAAGGTAGCATTTTTTATCTATTTCTGAAACAATTTTAGGAGCTATGTTTGTGCATAGCTTTTTTTCATGCATAGTATATTCTTTGGTAAGTGGCCAATATATTTGATGAAGGGGAAGTGAATTAGTTGTTAGTAGAAGCTGTTCATGTTCAGCCAGCACATGGAAGGATAAATGATTCCGTTTATTTGAAAAATAAAGTATTTACTTTTCGTGTAGCAAAAAAATTAGAAAAAAAGATTCAAAAGGGAATGCTTGTTTATTCTAAAGATGGCCAATTGGTTTATGTAAAAAACATAATTAGTGGTAGATCCAAAGAAGAAGAAAATGAGTATACTGCGGTCATTAGTAAAATTTTTAACGAAAACCCTAGTGTTCTCCCTGCGCGAAAAGGAGAAGGAACACCTAAAATACGGTTCATAAACAAAAATACGATTTTTGAAGGATTATTGTTGGAGTTAAAAGATAAGACCTTATACAAAACTAAACGAAAAGTTTATTTTAAAGCACCACCAACTGTTCATAAGAAAATTGGCATAGGGGATATTGTGATTTTTTCTGTTAAAGGTAAAAAGTATCATGTATTAATTATCCAAGTCTATAAACCAACAGAATTGGATAAAGGAGTATCTTTTATCCAACCAAAATTTAAATCATTCTTTTTAAAAAAAGCTGCGAAAGGTTTCCAAAAGACCCAATATGTCACTATGCCAGAAGAGGAAAGTATTGTAACTTCTGATAAAAATCAAGAAATCAATCGTAAACGTCCTTTTATCATAAGGAAAACAAGTAAATAATGTGTGCATTTGGGACGAAGAAACTATAATTCAATTCTTAAATATGAAAATTTTATACAAAAGAAGCACAAAGACAAGTTTACAGCGAATAGATTTGTCTTTTTTCATTTGTTGTACCCTTAGATTAGGTTGGGTGGCAAGTATTGATTATTTAATAGACGTTTTTAGGTTTACTATGTACGTACATTGTATATACATCGTGTGTACAATGTGTTTGATTTGTGATATAATATAATTATTAAAGGGAGTGATAAGGTGTCAAGACTAAGTATTCGAATTGATGATGAATTAAAAGAACAAGCGAGAGAAGTTTACGAAGAAATCGGGATGGACTTATCAACTGCAGTCATTGTTTTTCTGAAGCAAAGTGTACGAGAGAGAAAATTACCTTTTCAACCAGGTAATGAACCTAGAGAAGATATCATAGCTAGATATGAAGCAGAAAATGGTATTACTACAAAAGTTTCTTCTGTAGATGAGTTGATGGAGAAATTAGATGCTGACGATTGAGTTTACGTCAAGTTTCAAACGTGATTATAAACGAATGATGAAAAAGCATTACAATGAAACAGAATTTAGAAAAGTGATTAATCTGTTAGTTAATCAAGAGCAGGAAGTATTGAGAACGAAATATAAAGATCATGCTCTTCAAGGCAACTGGAAAGGTTTTAGAGAATTACACGTACAGTCAGATTGGTTGCTTATTTATAAAATAGATGGTAAAAAACTAATTCTTACGTTAGTTAGAACAGGTAGTCATGACAAAATTCTATAAAAACTTGAAGTGGGGGAAGAAACTTAAAAGTTTCTTCCTCATTTTTGATTCTTCATTCCACAAATCTTTCAGTAGTCCAAATAATTAAGTCAGAAAGTCCCACTTTATAGAGTCTAACAGAGTATACTTTGTTGGACTAAACGTTGGAATAGGTACTTCATTTACAACTGATCCTTTTGTCAGTATTTGTTTTGATATAAGTACTGGTAAAGTGATTTGATTTGTATTGCCTCATCTTTGAATAGTTGAAAAAAATGTCAAATTCCGTTCTCAACAGTCCATATTCATTCTATGATCCATGTACTCATGAAGCTTATTTAAAAAAACAGCAACAAACCGAAAAAGAAGAAACGGAAAAACAAGCAATCTCAAACGAGCTTAAACAAGATTTATTAGAAAACTTACAAAACTTATTCGATTGAAGCATAAGGAGTACTTATGACAGATAAAACGATCAAAGAACTCGCGGAAGAATTTCATGTTTCAAAACAAGCAATTAGGAAAAGGCTATCAGCTGATTTTAGAGAAAACTATGTGCAAACTGTTACTAGGAACGGAGTGAAAACCTTAGTTGTCAGCTACAAAGGATATTTGCTTTTAAAACAACATTTTTTAGGTAGTAACACCACTGGTAACCAAGTAGAAACCGTTACTAGTAACGATGAAAACTCGATTATTGTTTTTTTACATGAACAGCTCCAAGAAAAAGATACTCAAATAAAACAAATGCAAAAGTTACTCGACCAGCAACAACAACTCACCTTGCAGGCAAATCAACAGATAGAAAAACTGCAAGAACAGTTACAATTAGCTTATACGGAAGAACCTGAAGAAGAGGAATTAACTTCTGTCAATAAAGAAAACAACAATGCAATAACAACAGAAAAAAAGTGGTGGAAATTTTGGTAACAATTACCAACTTTCCATAAAGAAGAAATCAATTTCTATAGACTTTATCTTTCTAAAAATAAAAAATATGTTTAGGTGATCAAATGACTATAAGTAAAGTAATCAAACAAAAAAGAATAGAAAAACAACTAACTCAAGAAGATTTAGCTGAAATGCTTTTAGTATCTAAAAAAACCATTTCTAATTGGGAAAATGGTAGAACAATACCAGATACAGAAAATTTAATTCAATTTGCTAAGTTATTTGATTTATCACTAGACAATATTTTGTTAGGAGAAGAAAAATTTATGTTAAAAAATCATACAAAGACACTAATACTATTATTTCATTTTGTAATTTTTTTAAGTTTATTTTTTACCTTAATTCAGTCCAAATTCTTTTATTTTAGCCATTCAATTGCCACTTGTTTATTAATATTTTTTCTAAGTTCGCTATTAATCATCAATACTTTGATTATTATTTTTAATAAACATAAAAATTTATTTCTTCATAGTGTTTTTCCAATTATTTTGCTGAGTTTTTTATACTTTGTATAAAGTATAAAAAAAGACTGCTCTTCCGAGCAGCCAGTTAAAAAAATAATGAGAGTTTATTCTTGAAAAAGCAACGCGCTTATGAAGCGCTACCAAAAATTTATCATATTTTATGAAAAATAACAACCCAGTAAAAAATGACTGGTAAAAATTCACAAAGAAACGGAAAGAAGCAACTGTAGAAAATCAAGCCTTAAAAAGAGCTTTTTACCTAGACCAATCCAAAATCACAAAGTGAGCCCCTGTATCGGTTGATACAAGGGCTACTTGGCATACTATACATTATGTAAGCTAACTTTTAATATAACATATTTTTCTAGTCCATTATAACTATACCAGACTAACAAAAGTGTAAGCATTATCCTTATTAAACAACCATTGACAAGACTATACCTTTTATTTTATGATTTTTACATAGAAAACGTTTTCTCTAATATTTTTTATTTAGAGGTGATTTTTTATGATTTGCAAGAACAAGAAAAAAATTATTGCTATTATTGCTAGTTTCTCTTTGATTTTTAGTACTACATGTACTGTCTTATTAACAAATACTGCTAATGTTGAAGCTGCAAGCTCTTCTTACAAACATAATCATGCTGGCTATAGATGTTACAAAATGAGTTATTATGTAAGTCCTTCTAAATGCAAACAAATAGCTCGCCAAACCAATAAACTTAATACCGTCTCAGCTATTGCAAACTTTATTGGATTATCTGGATTAACACCTGGGATTATATCATTAGTTTTCGGATCAGCAGTTAGTGCTAATAATGTATTTGTTACAGCCGCTAGAAGAGGAAAAGGTGTTCAATTAAATTATATTGCTCATTTCAGTAATACAACTACCTATAATTATAGTTCTAACCAAAATTATGTTATAAGATAATTAAAACTTTAAACTAGGAGGAATACTCTATGAAATTAACAAAAATTGCTGTAATTTTAGCTGTTATTGCTGGCATTATTTTATATTTTGTATTGCCTGCTAATCAATTCTTCCTTTACTTTGGAATACCTGCGATTTTAATAGTAAATGGCGTAAGAATCTTTGAACAACGAAAAAAATGTAGCTCTAGCTAATCGTTACAAAGCAACAATTTCACCGAAGGTGAAACAAGCGAAACTTTACAAAAAGTGGCTAGCATTTGCTAGCCTTTTTTGTATTGTGGAGCGTGGGTTTTGAGGGGGATTCAAGGGGGAGCTTGCGCCAAGTTGACTATTTCCATAAGATGCTTCTTTTAAAACAGAGCAAGTTGAATCGTCTGTCATAAAGCAAGCATCTAATTTTTCAGAACTAACGTCTAAACCGACAAATAGTTTCATGTGGAAGGACCTCCTTTCATTGATTATTCGGAAATTGCTTGGGTACTGTGGGATATCCCAGAATCACGTTGTCTAACGACAGCCTCGCATAATAGAGTTTCATTCATTAAACCTCTAAGCCACCCAATCTCTACTAGGATTGGTAGAGGTCAATGGACTCAGCTAGTGTGTTGGAGGTTATACCAACGGTTCGAGTCACAGACTTTCTGTCACAGTAAAACTGCAGAAGGTGATAGCGTCTTCCCGTAAGTCCTTTCCAAGACTTATTATTCAGGAATATCCTACAGTATCCAAGTAGTAATCGTTATTTTATTTGAACATATTAGGAATAGCCCCTAAGGGCGATTGAAGGAATGAAAGTTTCTTCAAAATATATATTACGAGCAAGGTGAATTTATGTTGGATAATGAAAAAAATCGAATGGTTTATTCCTACAAAATTCTGATTAGTAAAGAGGCAGTAAGAGAAAAATATGATTCGTATTCGTTGAAAAATCATATTATGTTCAAATTACATGGATATACGTATAATCCGTATGATCGGATTAACTATACGATCATACTTTCTCTAAAAGAAATGGTATTGACGATGACTAAAAAAGATGGACGTCCATTTTCTAAAAATGAAAGAGCATTTTTTGATCGAATTCTTTCTGAATTTTTTGAGGAGTCAGAAGTAGAGTTTATACAAGAAAAAGAAATGAGGGAGAATGAAGAGGAAGATCTGAGTGAATGCCACGGTCTCAGACTGTAGACAAAAGACGTCTCGAACTCGTAATTTGAGTTTGGGACGTCTTTTGTCTACAGTCTGCAATATTTCTAGAAAAATACCAATTAATAATCTGCTTTTATAGTAATTGATAGAAGTTATAAAGATTGATGATTAGTACCAGGAAAATCACTGTCTGAAAGACCAGTGTCACTTTTTGGGGTGAGAGAACATTGCTGACTTTTGCCCCTAACAAACCGCCAACAATCGCGGCTGGAATCACGAACCACAAAATCTTTAAGTCATAGAGGACAAATCCAGTGGTCCCAGCGATTGTCACGATTTTCGCTAATTGAGAGAAAAAAATCGTACAAATCGAATAGACTGTCGCTTCTTTGATGGGTAAAGCAAACATCAGCATCAGCAAAGAAACATTGATCGGTCCGCCGCCGATTCCTAGAAGACTGGCTAGAAAACCAAGGACTAGACCACAGAAGCAATACCAGAAGTTTTTTTTCAGTTGGAATCCGGGCCAGTCATATTTGGTATAAAAGAAAGCAAACAGCAGTGTCACAACGGTCAAAAAGATCTGAATCATTTGTACCTGATCTTCATTCTGAAATAAAAGCAGCAGGTGATCAAAAGCGACATTGCCCAAGATACCTCCTAAGACGGCGCCGCCTGAAACCCAAAGGACGATTTGCCAATTGATTTTACGTCCGCTAGCCAACTGTCTTGCGGTCGAAACCAGCGACATGGTAAACACGGCTACGGCAGAATAAAACGAGATGGCCGCAACAGAATGGGCACCGATAAAATCAAAAATAGGTTTGATCATAACGCCGCCCCCCATGCCTGAAACGGCACCAACCGTATTCGCCAACACGATCACTATAAAATAAATGAACCCAATCACACACTTACCCCCTGTAACAAACCTAAAATCCGATTAATCTGCGGCACAAATTCCTGCAAAAGTTGCTGATAACCACAATAGTCCCCATCCACATAGATGGCATCTTTCATTCGTTTGCAGCCGCCACGACACATTTTTTGAAACGGGCAGCTCAGACATTTCTTTGACATTTCGGGCCGTTGACACACAAACGTTTTTGCAATGTCCTGTTCAAATAACTGACGCAAGGTCTGTTCTTGAATAAACCCCATTCGATAGTCATCTAACACATAGAAATCACAAGGATAAACACTGCCATCTGCTTCAATGACATATTGCACTTGACAGTTTCCTAAGATCCCGCAGGCGGTGACTTGTTGCTTGACCAATAGATTCAAAAGATCATCAAAAAGCTTGATACTCACATAATGCCCCTCCGCTAATTCTTGCAGCCATAACTGCAAAAGCTGGTGGTAAAATCCCGCAAAACGTTTTGGTGTGAGGGCATAACTATTTCTTTCTTTCGCATCTAAATCATCTAAACAAGGAATAAACTGGACAAAATCGATTTTTTGTTCTTTTAGAAAGCGAAAGACTTTCTTAGCCTCTTTAGCCAATGGATTGGTCAGGACACAAAGCACATTGTAGTCAATCTCAAAGTGGTCAAACAGCTGCTTTGTTTGTAGCACCCGCTGAAAAGTGCCTCTTCCTTTCGGATCAACCCGATTCAGATCATGATAAAGTGGATGGCCATCGATGGACAGGCCTACTAAAAAATCGTGTTCTTTCAAAAAAGCACACCATTTCTCATTGATGATTGTCCCGTTGGTTTGAATCGCATAATGGACCTGCACTTGTTTTTGTTGTTGCGCCACTAATCGGATCACTGTACGAAAATAATTGAGGCCCGCCATCGTTGGCTCTCCACCTTGAAACGCTAATGTTAATTGATCGCCGTCTTCTAAGTCTGCATAAATATTTTCAATCATTTTCTCTGTCACTGCTTCTTTCATTTTGCCAAACGAGCGGACTTCCCGCAAGGAACTGACATTGGCATAAAAGCAGTAGCTGCAACGAAGATTACAAATAGAAGATGCCGGTTTGATCAATACTGAGATATGTTTCATAGTAAGAACCTCATTTTTTAATATAGTTTAATTATGAAAAATTACTATAACGAACAAAGTAGAATCAAATTCAGTAGTAGTTAATTAGACAGGAGTTGAATCTTATAGAAATTCCATTTTTTATAACTTTCAACATATTCTATAGGTTTATTATTTTCAGATAAGCAGGATAATTTGGTTTGAAAAACGACAGGCTCAGATTCATTTATTTCTAGTTTTTTACATACACTATTAGGAGCGGGGAATAAAATTTCGTTTGTTTCCCTAAAGTTTTCTTCGTTTAAATCAATGTTGTAGTCTGATTTTAAACGTTTGTAAATAGAATTGTAATAATTAATTTCTGGATAATTAGAATTTATATATTGTTCTGGCAAATAAGATTTATGGTAGATATAAGGTATTTCATTAGCTTCTCTAATTCGTTCGATTTGATAATAATATGAATCAGTTGATAATTTTAATGTATCTAATATTTGTTTTTTATTTTCGCGTTTAATCGAAAGAACGTGTGTTTTATCATTGTCAAATGAAAATATTTCTATATCAGAAAATTTTACTATTTTTTCTTTTCTTGCACGTGAAACGAAAGTTCCTATTCCTTGATAACGTACGATATACCCCTCGGCAACTAATTCTTTTAAGGCACGAATTGCTGTTATAGAACTAACATTATATTTTTTGATAATTTCTGATTCTGAATAGAATCGGTCGCCATTATGAAATTGACCGGTTACAATTTGTTGTTTTAAATCCTGTTTGATTTCTAAATATTTCGGTTTTATTATAAGCTCCCCCTTTAAATTACTCGCATCTATATTAACATACTTAAAAAAAATTGTTGACTTTTAATACAAAAGTCTTAATATACTAAGTATATTAATGGATTGAGGTGAAAAGTAACAGATGACTACATTTGAAATAAAAGAAGAATTTTTATTAAATGGAAAAACATTTAAAATACTGTCTGGTGCAATTCATTATTTTCGGATTCCCCCATGTGATTGGGAACATTCTTTGTATAATTTAAAAGCACTAGGATTTAATACAGTAGAGACATATGTTCCTTGGAATTTACATGAGCCTCAAAAAGGAGAGTTTCATTTTGAAGGGATATTGGATTTAGAGAGATTTTTGACAATCGCTCAAGACTTAGGATTATATGCTATTGTGCGACCATCGCCTTATATTTGTGCTGAATGGGAATTTGGAGGGTTTCCGTCATGGCTACTCCGTGAACCGATTCATATCCGAAGGAATGAAACCGCTTATTTGGAACATGTAGCAGATTATTATGATGTTTTGATGAAAAGGATTGTTCCCCATCAACTTGATAATGGGGGAAATATTTTGATGATTCAAATTGAAAATGAGTATGGATCTTTTGGGGAAGAAAAGGAATATTTGCGTGCGATAAGAGATTTGATGAGTGAGCGAGGAGTGACAGTTCCTTTTTTCACTTCAGATGGACCGTGGAGGGCTACTTTACGAGCGGGAAGCATGATTGAAGATGATATTTTGGTTACTGGTAATTTTGGTTCTAAAGCAAAAGACAACTTTGACTCTATGAAGCAGTTTTTTAAAGAATATGATAAAAATTGGCCACTGATGTGTATGGAATTTTGGGATGGTTGGTTTAATCGTTGGAAAGAACCAATCATTCAACGAGATCCACAGGAACTCGCTGAAGTGGTAAAAGAGGTATTAGAACAAGGAAGCATTAATTTATATATGTTTCATGGAGGAACGAATTTTGGGTTTATGAATGGTTGTTCAGCAAGAGGAGTGATTGATTTACCACAAATTACTTCTTACGATTATGGCGCACCATTAGATGAGCAGGGGAATCCAACAGAAAAATATTATGCATTGCGGAAAATGATTCATGATAATTATCCAGAGATTAAGCAGTTAGATCCTGTCATTAAACCCACGATTGAAAAGAAAAAGATTTCTTTGACGAATAAAGTAAGTCTTTTCGCGACTTTAGATACCATTAGTCAACCAGTTCAATCAAAGTATCCAAAGACGATGGAAGAGTTGGGACAAAATACAGGTTATCTACTTTACCGAACAATGATAGAGAGGGATGCAGAGGAAGAACGATTACGGGTAATTGATGGCAGAGATCGCAGTCAATTATTTTTGAATCAAAAATTACAAGCTACCCAATATCAAACAGAAATAGGTGAAGATATACAAGTTAGTATGACAGAAGAAATCAATCAAGTGGATATTTTGATTGAAAATATGGGACGTGTCAATTATGGACATAAACTCTTTGCAGAAACGCAAAAAAAAGGAATTAGAACGGGAATAATGGCAGACTTACATTTTATTACAAATTGGCAACAATATTCATTGCCTTTGGAGAATTGTAAAACTGTGGATTATTCAAAAGGATGGCAACCCCAACATCCAAGTTTTTATCGCTATGAGTTTCTTTTAGAGGATGTCGGTGATTGTTTTATTGATTTAAGTAAATTTGGTAAAGGAATTGTCTTTGTTAATCAGACCAATATAGGTCGTTTTTGGGAAGTAGGGCCAACGCTTTCGCTGTACATCTCTAGCGGTTTTCTAAAAGTTGGTAAGAATGAAATTGTTATTTTTGAGACAGAAGGCACCTATGAACCAGAAATCAATTTATTAAAAGCACCATTGTATAAAGAAATGAAAGAGGGATGAACAATGAGTATTATTGGAGTAAGAATTGATGGACGTTTAATTCACGGGCAGGTAGCCAATTTATGGACAACCAAATTGAATATTTCTCGAATTATGGTTGTGGATGATGAAGTGGCTCAAAATGATATTGAAAAAAGCGGATTGAAATTGGCTACCCCAGCAGGTGTGAAACTAAGTGTTTTGCCAATTGAAAAAGCAGCGCAAAATATTTTAGCAGGAAAATACGATTCACAGCGTTTACTGATTATTGCACGAAAGCCTGATCGATTATTAAAATTAGTAGAATTGGGCGTTCCAATCAAAGAGATTAATGTTGGAAATATGTCACAAACTTCTGAGACTCGATCAATTACGAAATCAATTAATGTTGTCGATCAAGATGTAGAAACGTTCAACCAATTAAATGCAAAAGGTGTCCATTTAATTGCGCAAATGGTTCCAAGTGACAAAGCAGATGACTTTATGTCTCTGTTAAATAAATAAAAATATATGTAGGGGGAGAAAAGATGACGGGGCATTTAGTCTTAATTAGTCATGGACGATTTTGTGAAGAGTTAAAGAAAAGTGTCGATATGATCATGGGAACACAAAAAGATATTTATACTGTAGGGTTATTACCTGAAGAGTCAGCAAAAGATTTTCGAGTAAATTTCGAAAAAACAATTAATGGTTTGAAAAAAGTTACAGTTATGGCTGATCTAATGGGAGGTACTCCTTGCAATGTTGTTTCTCAATTAATTTTAGAAGGAAAAGAAATAGAACTATATGCAGGAATGAATATGCCAATGGTTATAGGCTTTGTTAATAATCAATTTTTAGGAGAAGATAGTTCTTTGGTAAATAAAGGAAGAGAAAATATTATACATGTAAATGAATATTTAGAAGCAAATCCAATAGATTTAGAAGATGAATGAATGTGGAGGAATTTATGAATATAAAAAAAATCCAAATATATTTTATTGCAACTTGCTGTTTGATCAGTTTATCTATGTTAACAAAAGTCGCTCATGCTGAAAGTAAACCCATTGGTAATTGTTACTATGTTAGTTCTCAAAGAGGGAGTGATACTAATTCAGGATTATCTAAATTGGAGCCTTTTAAAAGTTTAAACAAAATAAATGAACTTAAATTAAATCCAGGGGATAAAGTTTTATTAGAAAATGGATCGGTTTTTGATGATCAGTATTTACAAATAAAAAATTCAGGAAATATAAAGGCATGTATTGAAATCAGTAATTATGGTGATAGAGGGAATCTTCCGATTATCAATACTAATGGGAAAGGAGTTTGGTATCAAGATTATGGAAAACCTTTACCAAATTCATGGCATAAATATAAAGGTAATGTGTCTAGCGCTATCTTATTAAAAGATGTTGAGTATATAAAGATTAAAAATATAGAGATAACAAATGATCGTGAAAAAAGTCAACCAGATCATTTAGCTTTTAATGATTTAAAAGTAATGGATAGAACCGGAGTTGCAAGTGTTGCTAAAAATAAAGGAACCCTTGAGAATATTGTGTTAGAAAATTTATATATTCATGATATAGATGGGAATATATACAATAAGCATATGGCTAATGGTGGAATATATTTCATTTCTGAACTTCCAGATAATGAAGAAAAAACAGGCATTCCAAAGTATGACAATATTATCATTAAAGGTAATAGAATTAAAAATGTCAGCCGAACAGGACTTGCAGTGGCATATTCTGCCTATTTTGATTTATTTCAAAATTCTGCAGAAATAGACCAGGAGCTAATAGAAAAATATGGAAATACAAATGTTTTAATTGAAAACAATTATATCGAAGATGCAGGTGGAGACGGTATTGTAACGATGTATTGTAGTTCTCCAATTATTCAAAGAAATGTTTCTAATGGAGCAGGAAGGCAAATGAATACAACAGACTATCCAATTGCCACACAACGTGTTGCAGCAGCTATGTGGCCGTGGAAGTGTAAAAATGCATTGTTCCAATATAATGAAGCATATTGTACAAAAAATGCAGATCAAGGAAATGGTGATGGTCAAGCATGGGATGCAGATTCGGCTGATGGAACTATTTATCAATATAATTATAGTAGTGGAAATTCTGGTGGAACAGTTATGTTTTGTTTAGAAAACGCAGTAAATAGTACATTCAGATTTAATATTAGTCAAAATGATAAAAAAGGCATTTTGAATTTGCCTAATAATCCTGATGCCCATATCTATAATAACATTTTTTATATAGATAAAGGGGTACCGTTTGTGAGAAAGGATATGAATACTGGGGCAGCTCTGATTGAGAATAATATTATATACAATGCTGGAAAACAACCAGTAAATGAAGAGTGGAATCCGAATAATCGCATTATCTATAGCAATAATTTATATTGTAACTATAGTAATTTACCAAGCTCAGATAATACTGCTTTATTAGTAAATAGCCAAGAGTCGAATATATTTGTTTCTCCTGGAAATGGTCCCGTAAAACCTAATTTTAACTATTTGACATATGATCGATTCAGTCAGAATACAGTGTTTGATGGATATAAATTGGAACAATCATCTCCTGCTATTCATAGTGGGAAGAAGGTTATCGATAAAAATGGTTATAATTTAGGAACTGATTTTTTTGGTATTAAGTTAGATGGCATACTAGATATTGGGGCAGTGAAAAGTTCAAAATAATATAAAGGAGTTAGTTTGATCATGAATGATATTTCTTTTTTTCAGATATTTTCTTTAATATGTTTAGCTATACTAGGAGGTATAGATCCTTATCTGTCAGGGTTACAATTAAGTAAACCGGCAATTTCTGGTTTTCTAGCAGGAATTATAATGGGAGATATTAATACAGGCTTATTAGTAGGAGCAACATTACAACTGATGGTCTTAGGTGTAGGAACATTTGGTGGCTCATCAATTCCTGATTTTGGCACAGGTGCAATCATTGGTACAGCATTAGGTGTTGTTAGTGGAAAAGGAATTGAATTTGCAATAGGTATTTCTGTTCCTGTAGGCTTATTATTAGTTCAATTAGATATTTTAGCTCGTTTTTGTGGAGTTTATTTTTTACATCGTGTGGATAAACATATAGAAGAAGAAAATTTTCATAAGATTAGTTTAGAAGCATGGTTAAGTTTAGTTCCTATTGCATTATCTCGTGCAATACCAGTAGGCTTATGTTTAATTTTTGGTAATGAAGTAGTAAATACAGTATTAAATTATGCACCGGATTGGTTAATGGGAGGATTAAAATTGGCAGGAGCTATATTACCAGTTGTTGGGATTGCCATTTTACTACATTATTTGCCAATTAGGAATTTTTTCGGTTTTTTAATTATTGGGTATATTTTAGCCGCTTATTTAAATATTCCAATGATGGGTATTTCTTTTGCAGGATTGGCAGCTGCTATTATTCACTATAAAAAATTACAAGATAAACGTTTATTAGAATCAAAACTAGATACTATCAATCATATAGAAGTAGTTAACGGAGAGGTTGATGATGATGAAATCTAATGTTAGCAAATTAAGTAGCAAAGATCTGAGAAAAGTTAGTTTAAGATATATGTTTGGAGCTCAACTAGGTTGGAACTACGAACGAATGATGAATGTGGCATATGTTCAAGCTGTATATCCAGCTTTGAAAAAGCTATACAAAGATGAAAAAGAATTAAAAAGTGTGTTGCAATCAGAAATGCAATTCTATAATACCAGTCCTTTTTTAAGTGCATTTATTATTGGAATTGATTTAGCATTGCAAGCAGAAGATGGAAGCAAATCGAAAGATGCTGTTGCAGCAATTAAAACGAGTATGATGGGACCTTTTGCAGCTGTAGGTGATTCTTTATTTGGGGCAGTGATTCCAACAATTTTTGGATCTCTAGCAGCTTATATGGGATTAGAAGGAAATCCATTAGGTGTACTACTTTGGTTATTAGTATCTCTCATTATACTATTTTTGAGATATTTTGAGTTACCAATTGCTTTCCGAGAAGGTAAAAAACTGGTATCCAGTGTAGGTGGATTGTTGAAAGATTTAACTGAATCAGCAACTTTACTTGGTGTAGTAGTATTAGGAGGCTTGGTTCCTAGTGTTGTAAAGGTTGGTGTTCCATTCAAATTAGTTATTGGTGATAAGAAACTATCTTTCCAAAAAGAAATGTTAGATCCTATTATGCCAGCTATAGTACCTGTTGTTTTAGTTTTATTGGCATATTGGTTATTAAGCAAAAAATCTCTCAATTCAACCAAGGTTATTTGGATATTTTTAGTTTTATCAATACTAATGTATTCATTAAATATTTTAGCAGTTTTGTAATAGATGTGGGGGTGTGATCAACTAAATTATGGCATGTCCCCTGTTTAATTTTCTAAATATTATATTTTTAAATAAGTGAAAAGAAGATATAGTATTAGAGATTTAATGAATAATAAGTTATATAGGTAAAAAATTAAAGACATTTTGATATCAAGGTTTATTTTATTATAAAGTGTTCGTAACTAATCAATCATACGCTATAAAGTTTGGTAATCCATTTAAATTTTTTGTTATCACAAAAAAATATATTCTTTCAAAAGGAAATATCAACTTCTTAAATCAAGAGAGGTTATTTGGATATTTTGAATGATTGGAGTTTTTAATATGAAAAAGAATCAACCCAATGTTGTTTTAATTGTAGTAGATCAGATGAGAGCAGATGCGTTATCTTTGAATAGTCAAGATAAATTCATTAGTACGCCTACATTAGATATGATGGCTAGTCAAGGATATAATTTTGAGAATTGTTATTCGCCTGTTCCAAGTTGTGTTCCAGCAAGAGCAGCATTACTGACAGGATTAGATCCAGAAACTTCGGGAAGGGTAGGTTATGAAGATGAGGTTCCATGGGATTTTAAAAATACACTTCCAGAAGTTTTTAAAGAACAGGGATATCAAACTGAGTGTATTGGGAAAATGCATGTGTATCCTTCAAGAAAACGGTTGGGATTTGATCATGTACTATTGCATGATGGGTATCTTCATGTTGATCGAAAATATGATAAACGATATGGAGAACAGTTTGAATACTCTAGTGATTACTTAATGTTTCTAAAAGAAGCATTGGGCTCAGATGCAGATTTGATTGATGATGGGTTAAATTGCAATTCTTGGGAAGCACGACCATGGATGTATCCTGAAAAATTTCACCCAACAAATTGGGTGGTTTCAGAAGGAATAAACTTTTTAAGGCGGAAAGATCCTACAGTACCATTTTTCTTAAAATTATCATTTGAGAAACCTCATGCTCCATTGAATCCACCCAAATATTATTTTGATATGTATATGGATAGATTACCAGACACATTAGATTTGCATATTGGTAATTGGGAGGAATTGAAATTGGAACATAATGTTCCAGATATTTGTGCCTTAAGAGGAAACTTAAAAAAGGACGATCAAAGAAGAATGCTGGCTGGATATTATGGACTTATTTCTCACATAGATCATCAAATTAATCGATTTTTAATGGCTTTAAAAGAATTTAGACATGACAAAGATACAATCATTTGGTTTATTTCAGATCATGGAGATCAATTAGGAGAACATTTTTTATTTAGAAAGGGGTATCCCTATCAAGGAAGTATCCGTATCCCATCATTTATTTATGATCCAGGAAATATTATTTCGGCTAAAAATCATATCATCAAAGAACTTGTAAAAATACAAGATATATTTCCTTCACTAGTTGATTTAGCATTAGAACAATGTGTTGATACAGATGGGAAAAGTGTTAAACAATTACTTTATGGACATTATGAGGGATGGCGGCAAGAAATTCATGGGGAGCATAGTTTAGGTATTGATTCTAGTCAGTATATATTAACGGAGAAATGGAAATTTATATGGTTTCCCGTAAAAAATACGTATCAATTATTTGATATGATAAATGATCCAAATGAGATGAAAAACCTATTTTATGATAAAAAATACGAATCGATCATTTCTGAAATGAAACATAAATTAGTAGGATATTTAAAAGATAGAGAAGAAGGATTTGTTAAAGATGGACAGTTAATTCAAGTAGGTATTGAAAATATTGTTTCAACTTTAAATAGTAAGAAATAAATTAAAACTGAAGATTTTATAAAGAATCAAAATATATTCATATATAAACAAAACTGGCTTTTTGTCAGTAGGCACTGACAATTTGTGCAAAATCAAAGCTGAGTTAGGATGAACCTCATTCTAGCTCAGCTTTTTTATGAGTTTAGTCAGTTTCGTTCGCGTAGCGTACGAAACAAAAAAAACGCACGTTTTTATGTGTGGACGAAATTGGATGAATTTTGATTGGAAAAGTAGTCAATATTAAACCATTTCTCCTTTTTTAATGAGTCTTTAAAAAAACTTTTCGGATGATTGAGCAGAACAAAAAAGATTTGGTAAAAAAATACAGGATTTCTATACTAGAAGAAAAAAGAAAGACAGTAAAGGAATTTGCCTATGTTTAACGAATTAGATTTTGAACGAGAATACCAGGAAAAAGCGATTGAACGGTTTCTAGAAAAGCTCCATGCGATTGAACGAAAAGTAGGGATGGAAGTTCAAGCACAAGGATGGAAATATGTGAAAACAGCTTAGCGGACAGTGATTTTCACCTTTGGTGAAATTACTTTTTCTCGAAAATGTTATCGACGGAATCATGAGTATCGATATCCAGTAGATGAAGTATTAGGGTTACCCAAATATACTCGTTTTTCGATGGAATTATTGTTGCAAGTGGCAGAACTAGCGACAAAAATGCCTTATCGTGAAGTCGTAAGAACGTTTCACCTTTTGAAAGGTATTTATATCACAAAGGATACGGTTAGCAAGGCTGTACAGCTTGCAGGACAGTATTATCAAGAACGAGAAGTCTATCGTTATTATGAGGAAAACCAAATGAACCAACGTCAAAAAGTGCCGGTCTTATACATTGAAGGAGACGGGATTCGAATTAAAACGAATCGTCAAGGGGAACAGACCGCTGAGTTGGCTCATTTTGTAATCCATCGAGGTTGTGAGGAAGAATATCGCAATCGAAAACAATTAATAGATAAACATGAGATTGTATCAATGAGTAATAAAAAAGCACGGGAAGAAGTTGTGGATTATATCTATAATCACTATGAATTAGGGGAGAAAACGATGGTGATTACAAATTCTGATATGGGAAAAGGATATACTCCGTATGTTTTTAAAGAACTTGTTGCTGGATTTTCTGGCAAGCATCTTCATTTTTGGGATCGCTATCATTTGAATGAACGAATTAAGGACTTTTTTAAGAGCTATCCTCCGACACTGCAAGAACGTTTCTTTCAGGCAATCGCTACACATAATAAGCAAGAAGCTCGTTTGGTGTTAGAGACGATCGAATCAATCGTTGAGACGTAGGAAGAAATGATTCGATTTGAACAATTTAGCAAGAAATTTTTGCGTGATTTTGTGTATACCCAATCACCTAAAACCTATGGTTTTTCTAGTGATGGAATTGGGATTATGGAGTCGCAGCAATCAAAGATTGCCAATCGTATGAAGAAAAAAGGGATGTATTGGTCTGCATTAGGGGGTGAGACAATGGGAAGGATGATTGTAGATGTGAAGGAAGATCAGTTAAGAGAACTCTTTTTTGGTAAGTAGCAGGAAGAGTACGCCCAATTTGAATTACTGGATCAACCAAGAGTACAATTAAAAAAAGAACGAGAAGAAAAAGATTTAACTCGTATTCGGGTGGATCAAATCCGAAAAATAATGAAATAAAAAGAATTTAGAACTTATATGCAAAAAAATCAAATAAAACTATTGCAATTTTCTAAAAAAGAGGTACACTCGTAATAACAATAGGATATAAACCTATTTAGTTTTATTTTTCGTACAATAAAATGAAAACGAATTTCTTCAAAATCCTCTAAAAAACTTCTAAAATTCTTATCAGATATGCACTCAACTAAAATTCAGACACATACAAACCCACTTTTTGTCTTGTTTAGTTTGTTTTATTTATGATAAAGTTGTTATTTTACAATGATTAATGGATAATGCTAATAATATAAAATAAGATATCGCATAGTATTTCTAGTATTCTAGATATTGTTTTTTTAGTAGAAAAAGATAATCTTTTTAGTTTCATCTTTTTATCCTCCAAAAATAATATTCCCCAAGTAATGAAGAAGATAATGAATTTTAGAACAATTCATTTAATGTGTCAGAAACTTAATAGTTTTTGATCCTTTTTTAATTGCTAGTTTCATAGATCCTTCATCAGCTCACTTAATTAGGTGCCAATTTAAA
>k87-613911_pt1 | contig 29740 bp, 30 predicted proteins | sample MGYA00084031_6733416 | MGnify analysis MGYA00084031
CGATTGAGCTGACCCGATTTTTAAGCAGTCTGCTCGCCGTGTTTCTCGGTCCTCTGGGCGTCCCTTCGGCCTTCTCCTCCGGAATTATTGCCGGTTTGTTTGAGGTCACGCTGGGTGCTCAAGGAGTGAGCGTCGTCAGCTCTTCCGTACCTATGATCTGGAAAGCGGTCGTTGCCAGCGCCATTATTTCGTGGGGTGGGCTCAGCGTGCACGCTCAAGTGGCAAGCATCCTCAGCGAAACGGACATCCGCGTTGCTCCGTATCTGATCGCTCGGGTCATTCACGCCGGCCTCTCCGCTTTACTGGCCTTTTTCTGCTGGAAACCGTTAACGGCTGCTTCTACCTGGTTTTCCGAAAGAGACGTCCCGGTGTTTATGCCGACGACCTCCGGCGTGCCTGTCGTGAGCTGGTGGGATTCCTTGCTTCATTCCGGCCTCGCAGCAGGAGCTCTCCTGTGTGTTCTGCTGCTGCTCAGCTTTTTGTTGCGCGGCACGAAAGGCCACAAGCCGCAATAAACCGGAGGCAAGAAATCAACGGAGAAGGTGTCACTTGCCGGCAAATTTTTTCGCCAGCGCATCCTCTACCGGGGGCGGCACCAGCCCTTTAACGCTTGCGCGGTATTTGGCCAATTCCCTGACGATGCTGGAGCTCAGGTAGGCATACTGCGGGTTGGTCAAAAGAAACATCGTCTCTACATCCTCGCCAAGCGTTTTGTTGGCCGCCGCGATTGGCATTTCATAGTCAAAATCCGCATTTGAGCGCAGACCGCGGAGGATAACGCTTGCCTTCTGTTTGCGCATGTAGTCCATCAAAAGTCCACTGAAGGAATCTACTTCGACATTAGGCAGGTGTGCGGTCGACAGCTCCAGCATTTCTACCCGTTCCTCTACGGTAAACAACGACTGCTTTTGCGAGTTATTCAGTACAGCAACGATTACTTTGTCGAATATCCGGGCACCTCGCGCTATGATGTCGAGGTGTCCGTTCGTTACTGGATCGAAGCTTCCCGAACATACGGCAATCCTCATAGATTTCCTGCCCCTTTGCGTAGTTGTAGAATCATTCCGGCTGCTGGTCACTTTCCGATGCAGCTTTTGGTTCAAGTTCGTCCGTTTGCTCTTGCTCCTGCTTTTGATCCGTCGGGCCGCCCGGTTCGAAGCGGTAGATGGTAATCGTCGTTTCACCATATGTAGACGTGCGGTCAAGACAGCATTCGCCAATCACGTCGGGCAAGCGGATGGCGCTGTCGTGTTCGGCGACGATCCAGGCTCCTTCCGCGAGCAGTCCTCCCTCCTGCATCTGCATGATCTCCTCGGCGATATGCTGATGGGCATAAGGTGGATCGAGAAAAACAACATCGAAGGCGATCTTCCTTTTAAAGAGCTGCTTTAATGCTCTGCCCGCATCGTTACGGTACAGCTCGGCCCTCTCCTCCAGCCGGCAGGCGGCTACGTTCTGTTTGACGACGGAAAAGGCCTTGGGATCCCTTTCCACAAATACGCATCGCTCGATTCCCCGGCTTAACGCCTCAATCCCCAAACCGCCTGTACCTGCGTACAAATCAAGAGCAATTCCGCCCGAGAAATAAGGACCAATCATATTGAAGATGGACTCTTTTATCTTGTCAGTAGTCGGACGGGTCCCTTTTCCGGGCACCGCCACCAGCTTTCGTCCCCTGTGTTCACCTGAAATTACGCGCATAAGCCATTCACCTTTGCAGTCTGGTTTTATTCCTCTTGGTTGAGAATGATTTCATACTATCACAACGGCCTAGGCCGGTAAAATTATTCAGATGGAAAATTTTTTCGCAGATGCTGAATAAAACGCACCTCCACTGGAAAAGAATATGGATAGCGACGCAACGGTGTCGCTGACAACCGCGGAGAAGACTTACGTTTCCCCATAAGCTCTTCCTCCGGTTTCTCCTCTCCCATAATTGAAAAGCAGTTCCTACTCGCGCACGGCGTGTCTGATAGGAGCATTCCGTGCCACCGCTCCCGAACAGGGAGAGATGGACTGCTGCCTCACTGCATTTGCGGTGAGGTTTTTTTTTCTGTCTGCAGGGCACACTAACGCCAGTTTCGTGTACTGGAGGGATGAAACATGGCTGAAAAACTTCCATCGAAGCAAAAGCAGGAGGCTGCAGCGGCTCAGTCACGCGCTGACCGGACAGGAACAGGCAAGGAAGAAGCTCGCCTCATGCAGTCCGCAGCAGATCAATCGGACATCGTCAAGCACGGACAATAAGCAAACAGGCCAGCCTGAAAGCGAAGGCTGGCTTTTTCTATGGAAAAAAGCGCTGCTCCCACAACGGCGCAAATCGCCTTCTTTTCCCTACCCGATCCGATCAAAACATGCGGATACTAACGTAACAAGAGCAAAAAAGGGGGATTTTCGTGCATACCGTCTGGAAGGGGTCGATCAGCTTCGGACTGGTCAACATACCTGTGCGAATGTTTACTGCAACTGAAGAAAGGGATGTCCGTTTTCGCCAGCTTCACAAGGAATGCCATACACCGATCCGGTATACGAAAATGTGTCCGCATTGCGAAAAAGAAGTGGGTGCCGAAGACATCGTTCGCGGTTTTGAGTATGAAAAAGGAAATTACGTCATTATTCAAGACGAGGATCTGGAAGCCATTACTCCCGAAACGCGCAGAGCCATCGAAATTGTAGATTTTGTCGACTTGACCGAGATTGATCCGGTTTATTTTGACAAAAGCTACTTCCTTTCGCCACAAGAAACCGGGGACAAGGCTTACTCCCTGTTGCGGGCAGCGATGAAGGAAACGGGAAAAATCGCGATAGCCCGGGTGACCATGAGAAACAAGGAAAGTCTCGCTGTCATTCGCCTCTATGAGCACTGCATCATGATGGAAACGATCTTTTATCCTGATGAGGTGCGCCCGGTAGCTCAGGTGCCTGCGCTTCCAGAAGCTGATGTGGCGCTGGCGGAAAATGAACTGAGGATGGCTGCCGAGCTGATCAATAATATGACGACAGCTTTTGAGCCGGGCAAGTACAAAGATGAGTATCGAAGCAGCCTGCAGGCGCTGATCGAAAAGAAAAAGGAAGGAAAAGAAATTGCCGTGGCTCCCGCTGCGCCGCGCGCCAACGTCGTCGATCTGATGCAGGCGCTCCGAGAAAGCTTGGCGGCGACTGGAGATCAGGCCACTCCGGCAAAATTGGAGCCGCATCCAACGCCAGCCCCTCCAGCAGGAGTCAAGAAGCAGCCTGGAATCAAGCCCGAACGCAAAAGCCCCGAAAAGCCGACCGCCGCGACAACGACAACAAAAAAACTGCGCAGAAAAAAAGCAGAAACGTCCTGACCCGTCTCTGCCCTTGTTTATCTGGCCAGCCGTTCATCCGGCTCAATATGAATGTGCACGGTCCCGATCTTGTGTTTTTCCTTCATGTGTTTCTCAATCTCTTCTGTAATGACATGGCTCTCCAAAACATTCAGGTCCGGATCGACATGAATAACGGCGTCGACGATTACACTGCTTCCCAGGTATCGGGCTTTGATGTCTTTGATCTCGGCGACACCGGGTATTTGTGAAATCGTGTTACGCAGGACCTCCAATTCACCGTAGTCAAATCCATCGGTGAGACGGTGGGCGGCTTCTCTGAAAATCTCCCACGCAGTTTTCAGGATGATCACGCCGACTACAAGCGCTGCCAGCGGGTCCAGCCAATGGAGTTGGAACTGGGCCCCGGCAATCCCCACAAAAGTACCGATGCTCACCCATGCGTCGGAGCGGTTGTCCTGCGCAGCAGCAGCTACAGCTTGACTGTCAATCAATTTGGCCAAACGGATGTTGTAACGGTAAACAGCCAGCATCACCACAGCAGAGCCCAGCGCCACCCATGCAGCCACCATATCGGGCGCCTGCACCTCCGGATTGAACAGGGATGGCACGGCCCTCGTCAACACTTCAATTCCGACCGCAAACATAATGAAGGAAGCGACCATCGAAGAGATCGTCTCTGCCCGGAAATGCCCGTAGGGATGATCTTTATCCGGCGGCTTGCGGGCGATTCGAAGTCCAATCAAAACAGCAATGGATGCTATCACATCCGTCGTGTTGTTCAATCCGTCAGCCAGAAGCGCCTCCGAGTCGGCAAACAAGGCAACGACAACTTTTATGATCGAACAGAAAATGTACGCGGCGATACTGATCCACACCCCGCGTTCTCCCTGCTTTAAATTTGCGTAAACATCCATCCGAACCACTCCAATACAATCCATTTCAAGCGATCTTCATCGTATCAGACCCGGTTCGTGTGGGTCTACAGAAACAGTTTTAGTCTGACCCATGATCGTAGAGGGGGGGAAACTATGTTGGCCTTGGTCAATTTTTCAACTCTCCAAAACACAGTGATCAGCAGGTACATCAACAACCGCTTGAATACTGGGCTGTCGCAGTGTGTATCCCTCTGTCCACTCGGCAAATTGGACCTTCACCGTGATCTTTGGCGTCAACCAGACAGCTCCTTTGACTCTCGATGGTTTGTTGGCAAAGGGTGAATTCTGTTGCGTCAAAGGCGCTATCCTTTCTGTAAGGGCCCTCCAGTCGCTTTGAGTGAATCTGCCTGTTCCCGCATGGCCAATGTAAAATAAATGCCCCTCTTGATCATACAACCCCAAAAGAAGGGCATTTACGATGTTATCGCGGAGTGTCACTCCCCCAACAACTGCGATGGTGTCCCGGTAATATTTTTTCTTTTGCCACTGCTTCTCTTTGCCGCCAATGACATATTTGCTGTTCAGATCTTTCATGACTATGCCTTCCATCCCATGCTGCTGGATAACATCATACAAAGCCTGGCCATTGTCATTGCCAGGAACCAATTGGACGTGCTCATTCGGCATGATGATTTCCGACAGCAGGCTCATGCGTTCACGCAACGAACGATTGATAATCCACTCGCCATCCAGGAAAATCACATCAAAGATCATGTAGGTAATCGGAACCGCTTTTTGTGCCTGACTGACTTTTTCCGGTCGCCGAATGCCATCCCGCCGCATCACTTCATGAAATGACGGTTTTCCGTCAGACCCTAATGCGATGACTTCTCCATCCAGGATTACGGAGCGAGCTTTGCAGTATGTTTGTATGTCAGCAAGCTCCGGAAATTGGATTGTCCGCTCATTTTTTCTCCGGTTGAACAAACGCGTTTCCTGTCCGTCAAAGTAGGTAACAATTCGGACCCCATCCCATTTAACCTGGGCTATCCAGTTCGGCCCTTCGGGGATTGTTTCGCAGCTGATCGGTTCCATCGGAATGATTGGATGCATCCTTTCACCTCATGAAAAGGATTAATTCGTACCTCTTACCATCAACATCTCCACATTCGGCCATTCAAATGCATGATGCGGGCAGAACACAAAAAAGCGGTTCTTTTCTTAGAAACGGAGACAGCTTTGAATCACTCGTTTTTGGCTGCTGCGAAAAAAAGCAGTGCTAGCCCAAGACAGAAAGGATAGCCTCAGACTTTGCACTGCCTTTATTTATTTCTGTTCATCAAGTTCTACAAAGTAGTGGTCCTTCCGATATGACACTGCCTCCATCGTAGCTATCAGATTTTCCTCGTGACATTTATCGATCCGATAGAATCCTGTACGAACGTTTCGTTTAACCTCCGTCGCACGGGCAACGATTCTGTCTCCGGCTTTGCTGATTCCATAAACTGAATAGTGGTGGAGATGCCTCAAGGATGTATTTCCGTACGCGTTACAGGCAACCGAAAATGCGTGGTCAACCAACGCATAGATAACTGCACCATGTACGGTTCCCTATGCATTTACCATATGATTTTGAACATCCGGCACCGCTTCCGCAAAACCGGCCTCAAACTTTGTTACCTGAATACCTGATGATCGGGCATACGGGCCGCTCTGTACCTTTGATCATTGCGGAACTCATTTTAACGGGAAAAGCAAAGCGTCGAGGAAAAAAGGCAGCTTGTCCAGTCGGCCAATTCCATTTTTTCTGGTATGTTCCGCAAGCTGCAGGAAATAGCCGGGGATGAATCCACTCCGCTTTATAGCGACATGCTCTCAGATTTGGCCGCTTTATGTTTGCTATGGTACCAAATGCCAACTGGTATCAGCAGCAGTGAAAGAACGCCGCCGCCAAGCGAAAGGGCCGCGTAGCTGGAATACGCTACGACCATGCCGGATAATGCTCCGCCCGAAGCCCCCGCCAAAGCAACCAGGACATCAATGGTACCTTGCGTTTTTGCCCGAGTAGACGGGTTGGTTGCATCTACGATAAGCGCTGTGCCGCTGATCAATCCGAAGTTCCAGCCAAGCCCGAGCAGAGCGAGAGCAATCGTGAGCAGCAGCATGGAATCTGCAGGTGCGACAGCCGACAGGACCCCGGCTGCAAGCAGAATCGCCCCAGACGCAAATGACATCGCCACTCGTCCCACCTTGTCAACGAGAATACCGGTCACAAGAGACGGCAGGTACATGGCGCCAATATGAACGCCGATGACCAACCCTACCTCACTGAGCCCATGCCCGTGGTGTTTCATGTGAACAGGTGTCATCGTCATGATCGCGACCATAACGATTTGGGTTAAAATCATGACAGTCGCCCCGACAATAATGCCCCGGGTGTTTGCGGATACGAGCGAGCTTTCTTTCGCAGCCGGGCTTTGATCCTTTTTGTGTGCATCAGCGATTGCCTTGGCTACAACGAATGGGTCCGGACGGAGGAAGGTCAGAAATACAAGCCCTGCCAGAATAAACGCGGCGGCACCTAGAATGAAAGGACCTGCCAGAGCCGGAACTCCGATCGAGGCGGCGAATCGCCCCATTACCTCCACCAGATTTGGACCAGCAACCGCACCGAAAGTAGTGGACACCATTGCAATACTGACTGCTGTTGCCCGCTGTTGCGGCTTAGCCAAGTCCGTCCCTGCATAGCGTGCTTGCAGGTTTGAAGCCGTGCCTGCACCATAGAGCAGCAGTGAAGCGAAAAGAAGCCATATATTGTGACCAACAGCCGCAAGCACTACCCCAACCGCACCTACGCCACCAGTCAAGAATCCTGCTGCGAGTCCAAAACGACGTCCGAAACGCTGAGAGAGCCGCCCGACCAGCATCGCGGCTACTGCAGAACCAAGGGTGAGCAGCGCGGCAGGAATCCCCGCAAAGCTGTCCGTTCCGAGCATATCCTGGGCGAGCAGCGCTCCGACCGTTACCCCGGCTGCAAGGCCGGCTCCTCCGAAAATTTGTGAAATGACAACGATAAGCAACGTCCGCTTGTACAACTTCCCCTGCATTTCCGGGGATTGAATGTAATGGTGGAAGCTCGATTTTTGATTTTGGTTTGCGCTTGCATCACAGGGTTCTTTTGACACGAACGGGAACCACCTTTCCAGTCTAAATTTTGGGCAGCCTTGCATATTGATCGGTTTCATGTTCCCGTTTCGCATGAATCAGGCAATCAAACCGTTGCGAGATCATCAGGCAAGAAGAGGCTGGCTGCATACTTACGAGCAAACAAGTATTGGCGAAGATTGTAAATCCACTTCATGGAAAAGTCAAATCATTTTGAGCAATCCCAGGATTGCAAAGGTCGTACAAGTGTAAAGCCGGTTCCACCCTTGCCCTGGTGAAAACCGGCTCTTTCCGACAGCTCAAGCTCTGTTTCTCTAAGCCCTTCTCGCGATTGATTTTGCCCGCTCCATGATATGATTCAGGGACTGCAGTTCCAAATAAGAGAAGATAAACGCCGCCAAAAATCCAAAAAAGTAAACGGCACCGAAAACTCTTCCCCATCCCCCATAAAAGGGCTCTATAAATGAACCGATCAAAAGAGAAATCGTGCATATGGCAAAACATATCCACCACAATCGTGTGTATCTGCGATATTTCTTTAGGAGAGGGTGGCTGCCTTGATCCGAGCCTGCTCTCTTTCCTGCCTTTTGCCGTGCGGACAAGAACAGCAATAGCAACATTGGCCATTGGATCAACGGAACAAGTACAGGCAATACAAAGCCGATGAAGTTATTCACGTCGTTTATGTGCTGAAAGGTAGTAATGCTGAGGATCAGGACAAACCAGCCAAACGGCCCGTTGCAATACGTATAGTCCTCCCTTCTGGTCAACGTCCCGATCCCGATCAGTAGGGTCAAGTAGGTGATGACCACTTTAATCGCGAAAGCGGGAAACCAGATGCTGAACAGCATCACCTCGACCCGGTCGAGGAAGTCAGTCAAGTGGATCTGCTCAACGAGAACATATACGGGATAATTCAAGCGGCTTGTGATCAGGTATCCCATGACACCCAGTTGAATAATCAGGATCAGCATTATTCCGAAGCCGGCCATCGTCGCCCCGTGCTTAACCGCCGAAAAAAACAACCGGGATTGGGAAATGGCATGCAAAAAAGCGCCAAAAACAAAGATATCCCCGTACAACCCCCCTGACATCCAATTGCTCAGCAGCAACGCGACAAACTTGCTGTCCATAATCGGCTCGAGTCGTCGAAGATCATATTCGTTGGACAAGATAAAATACATCGAGAAAGAGAGTATAAAAAACATCGGGAAATACATCTCATTTACCCGAGCCGCCACTTCCATGCTGGACCGCCCGAAATACTGGAGAACCACGACAAAGACGAGAAGAATAATCTCCAGCGGGGTCTCGCTCAGCAAACTGAGATGCAGAAAATGACCGACTCCTTTTATATCGCGCAAAAGGATGAGCAAGAAAAAAAGCAGCAGTATTCCATTAAGCAGGCTGCCGGCAACACGCCCTCTGGTCTCTATCAAGATTTCAAATATGTTCTTCCCCGGATAAGCCCGAATGAGCCTTTCAAACACATAGGCGACAAGAACCGTATACATGACAGGCAGCAATTGGGACAGCCAGGCATCGTTTTTGGCCACGACCGCCAGTTGCTGCGGAAGGCTGACAACGGCCCCTGTCATAATCACACCGCTCGTCAGCCAGGCGATCTGGCGATGGTTGATCACTTGTTTGACTTGCAAATTTTCCTGCCCCCTTAGTAAAGGCTCATCATCCATGCTTTAACCCTTGACTCGAAAGCACTGATCGTGTTTTGAAAGGGCTTGAAGATATCAACCTGGTAAAACGCAGCGACGAACAGGCACAGCGTTGCGATATAGAGCAGATAGATGACCACTCTCATTTTTGAAGAACGGTGATGCTGTAACATGATGTCACGGATTGCCATCAAAGAGAAGGAAAGGAGAAAAATCCCTGCAAAAATCAGGTTCATTTTATCTCATCTCCTCCTTGGTTAGGTTCTCTGTGGTTTGTCCGATGTTTGGAACAGTCGCTCTGGTACGAATCTCAAATGTCACTGCTTTCAAATGCTTGTCCCAGTTTTCGCGAAACGATGTTTTCCATAGCTGAGGATATTTTCTTGCGAGCACCAGTCCCAACCCCGCTATGTCGCTCTGGTTTTTCACCATTTCCTGAAGGGTTGTTCGTATGCCTTCGCTTATGTTGGCAGCCAGCTTGTTTTCCAGCATGCGCAAATTCTTCGAGTTTCCCCAATCGGTACCGCTGTGATCTTCAATGATTGCCGCTCTCGCGTGGACGTTTATTTGAAAATGAACCTTTCCATTACGGACGATCGGTGTAATTTCCATCCTACCTTGATTTACTTGAACACTGATCTCCCTGTTTTTTCGGATATCAAAATCCGTAGCGTACGAATAGAAAGTCGGTTGGAACCATCGAATCCCTTTGGCATGCTCCAAAGTTAAAAAATGAGCGAACCGATCATCGCGAAACATGGAAAAACCGATCAGCTCGATTTCCTTTGATTTCCCTTTTGGTCTGGAATCAACGCTTGCCAATACTGGCAGATACGCATCGACACCAGGTGTATTCAACATCTGCGCAATGTCTTTTACCGTAACGGTAACACCCACCATTTTGATCAATTCTCTCATCGCTTCCGCAGAAAATCTCTCGAACTGAGGCTGGGCTTTGAGAAGATCGAAGCCTTTCCCTTTCGCCACGACCATGTATGCTGTCAGGCGGTTTTCCGGGAAACGGGCGATGACATCAAGTATTTCTCTCAGCCCTGATTTGGCTGTCTCCTCGCCAATGACAATCACCCGATGATGGGCGTAAAAAAGCTTTCGACTCATCCTTGACTGCAAAACGTTGTTCGCTTCCCGGAGTGTTTTTCCGGTAGCCGAATCCACATAATAACTCTTGTCTCCACTGGTCCCTCCACCACCGCCGGAAGGACCTCCGAGACTGCTGACCAGGGGGAGTTGTACAGACATCCGGTACAAGCCGTCCTCTTCCTTATCCACCGCGAAAGCAAGGATGAGCGCCAGATCGTTCACTTCTACCCGATCCCAGCATCCCGTAAGCAGCAGTGAATGAATCAGGATGACGATGATACTAGCAATTTTGAAGCGGGAACTCCTTTTCACAGTACCACTCCCCCGGTTATTTCTGTTTATTTTAGCCTCCTCAATCGCTCGTTTGTCTGGACTTATTGATCGAGGCTGTGTTCAAGCGTTTTTCGTCCTCTACCCCCGTAAAGCTTGGGCGTTTCTCCATTATTGTCCAAGGAGCACGAATCAGCACATCCTTGAAGTCGCCTATCGACATCGGCGCCAGCGGGGAAAGGTACGGCACCCCAAACGAGCGAAGGTTTGCCATGTGTCCCATAATCAGAAGAATGCCGACCAGAATGCCGTATATTCCCAAAAAGGAGGCGGCAAACATCAATGGGAAACGAAGCATCCGCAAAGCGATCGATGCATTGTAATGCGGCACGGTGAAGGAAGCGATTCCCGTGATCGAAACGACAATTACCATCGGTGCCGAAACGATTCCCGCCTGGACGGCAGCCTGTCCTACGACAAGCGCCCCCAGAATGCTGACTGCCTGCCCTACTGTTTTCGGCAATCGAATCCCCGCTTCGCGCAGGGCCTCGAACGAAATCTCCATGATCAGCGCCTCGACAATCGCCGGAAACGGAATGGATTCCCGCGCTGCCGCGATGCTCAGCAATAAAGTGGTTGGGAGCATCTCCTGATGGAAGGTCGAAATCGCTACATAGCCTGCCGGTGTAACAAGAGAAATAGCCAAAAACAAATAGCGCAGCCAGCGGACGAGTGTGGCCATCTGAAAGCGTTCATAGTAATCCTCGTTGGCTTGCATCATCATCCAGAACGTAGTCGGAACGATCAGGACCATTGGTGTCCCGTCGACAAAAATAGCAATCCGCCCTTCCAGCAAAGCGGCTGCAACCGTATCAGGCCTTTCCGAATATTGGACCTGCGGAAATGGCGACAAAGCATTATCCTGGATCATCTCTTCGATATAACCCGATTCCAGAACCGCGTCGATCTCGATGTGCTCGATTCTCGAAATAACCTCGTCCCGTAAAGCAGGGTCTACTATTCCTTCCAGATAGGAAACGACGAGGTTCGTATTGCTCTCCTTGCCAACGACGATTGATTTCATTTTCAATCGGGGCGTTTTCAGTTTCCGCCGGAGAAGGGACGTATTCGTCCGGATATTTTCAATGAATCCCTCCCGCGGCCCCCGTACGACAGCTTCCCCTTCCGGTTCGTTTACGGAACGTTTTTCGGCTCCGCGAATCCCGAGCGTGAGAGCAATGTCGTTGCCGTCTACGAGAATTCCCGTATCTCCCCCAAGCACAGCCGACAGAAAATCCTTGTAGCTCGTGACCTCGGAAATTTGCGAGACGGGGAGAACTTCATGCTCGATGCTCCTGATGCTCTCCCGGCCACCCTTCAGGATCATTAGCGCCCTCAGTGCTTCATTAACGGATTGCGTATCAATCAAGCCATCTACAAAGACCGCACAAGCTTGAACACTGTCTTTCAGTTGAAACTCACGCAGAACAAAATCCGAGCAATCCTGAAACAGATGTTCAAGAATCTCAATGTTCTCTTCCAAAGAAGAACGAACGGGAAAAGACTCCAGCTCGCTCAGACTTTTTTCGTTTAACTGGGCAATATTTTGTTCCTTCTTTGACTGACGAGTATGCTTCATACGATTCACCAACTGTTGGTAAGCTACCCGTATTATGTTACTCGGGTTTCCAAAATATGCAGGTGCCTCGCTTGCATATGTTTGGCCAATGCGGGAAAAGTAGGGGCAGCACTAGTCCCAGAGGGAGGGATTTGTCTTGCCTACTGAAGCTGCTGATATTACCGTTGCCGTTGCGGGCAAGGAATTGACGATTACGAATCCAACCAAACCGCTTTGGCCGGAAGCAAACGTCACCAAATGGGATTACATCGGTTATTTAATGGAGGTCGCCTCTCCGTTTCTGGCTTATACGAAAGACCGCCTTTTAACTGTTATCCGTTATCCCCACGGCATCCACGACAAGCATTTTTATCAAAAGAACATTCCTGAGTACGCTCCGGACTGGATCGCTTCCAGCGTATGGGAAAATACCGCTTATCCCCTCTTAAATGATGCGGCGACTCTTGTTTGGTTGGCGAATCAGGCGGCACTGGAATGGCACGTCTCGTTTCACCTGGCGGGAGACGAGATACCGACTGAGCTCGTTTTCGACCTTGACCCGTCTACACCGGAATTCGCTCCCGTCGCCGAAACGGCCATGCTTTTGAAGGAGCTGTTGGACGATTTGCAGCTCCCCTCTGTCGTCAAGACTTCTGGCGCATCGGGCTTGCAAATTTACATTCCGATCGAACGTCGTTATACATTTGAACAAACGAGACAGGTCGGGCATTTCTTGGCGACCTACCTGGCGGAAAAGCGGCCTGATCTGATCACATTGGAGCGCCTGGTCAAGAACAGGGGCACGAAGCTCTACATCGATTACTTGCAGCCCTGGCGGGGAAAGACCTTGACCGCCCCCTATTCGACGCGGGCCCGCAAGGAAGCGACCGTTTCCACACCGCTTCGCTGGGAAGAGGTTCCCCATATCCACCCGACTGATTTCACCGTCCATACGGTTCCCGAACGGTTGCAAAAGTTCGGCGATTTGTTCGCTGCCGTCCATGACCAGAAGCGTGCTTCCCTTGATTCGATCCTGGCCTTTCTGAAACAAAAGCCATAAGTGCGGCGGTCCACAGGCTGCCTGCTGTTGCCATCTGCACAATTGGAACTGCGCATGCGATTTGTGCTATACTGTGCAGAGATGTTTGGAGGCAAGGAGGAATACAACATGATTGATCCGATAGCATTATCACTTGGCCCCATCAATATTCACTGGTACGGAATCATTATGGGGTTTGCGTTTTTTCTGGGAACCTATCTCGCCCGCTACAATGCCAAGCGTTCGGGCATAGATCCTGATCACGTCCTGAACATGGTCGTACTCATCATTCCCGCTGCCATCATTTGCGCTCGTGCTTACTACGTCATTTTTGAGTGGGACCAGTACAAAGACAATCTCCTCTCCGTTTTCTACGTTTGGGAAGGAGGGCTGGCGATTCACGGCGGCTTGATCGGCGGCGTTCTCGCCGGTGCCTGGTATGTCCGCAAGCACAACCTGCCGTTTTTGCTGCTGGGGGATGCGATGATTCCCAGTGTCATTCTGGGGCAAGCGATCGGCCGCTGGGGCAACTTTATTAACCAGGAAGCGCACGGCGGACCGGCAACTGCGGAGTACATGGCTCATTTTCCTGCGTTTATCCGCGACCAGATGTACATCGGGGGGCAGTATTACCACCCAACGTTCTTCTACGAGTCGATGTGGAACCTGCTCGTCTTCGCCATCCTGATGGCAATGCTGTACCGCTTCAAACGCTTTGACGGACAAGTATTGTTCAGCTATCTGGTCCTGTATTCAATCGGCCGCTTTTTTATCGAGGGCATGCGTACAGACTCTCTCCTGATCGGCGGAACATTGCGCGTTGCCCAATTGGTCAGCCTTTCTCTAATCGCGGTGGGCATTATCTTGCTGATCGTGTTTGCGAGAAAAAGCAGACAGTCCATCCAGTCCCACAATACTTCAGAATAAGAAACAGAATGACAGAGCCACCCTCCAACGAGCGGTGGCTTTTCTTTCGGGGCACCTGCGTCTGAATTGTCGAAAAGATGGGCATACTGAGGAAAAAACAAGGCGGGTGTTTTGATATGAATGAGGGTATGTTGGAGGACTACCTCGACAGGGATGTCCGGGTTCACTTCGCACCGGCGATGATTTCCGCTGGTACATCCTCCTTTGAAGAGGGGCGGCTCTACGATTACAGCGAAGACGGCATTCTTCTGGAGATGACGGACGGGTCTCTCGCGTATATTCCCATCTCATCCATACGCATGGTCACCATCAAACCGAAACAAGGCTTTTGGGCGCGTCTGACGCGTCCGTCATAACTTTGCAGGGCAGCAAAAAGCGTCCTTCCCCGTACGGCAGGAAAGGACGCTGGCATTTTATTTATGAACGCTATAAACGAATTCCTTTTACAGGAACACATCGTACACCACGTAACAGGCAGCAGCCAGTAAACCTGTAGCCGGCAACGTGATTACCCATGTGACCAAAATCCTTCCGGCAAGCCCCCATTTAACAGCTGAAAACTTTTGGGAGGCACCTACGCCAAGAATCGAGGAAGTAATTACGTGCGTTGTACTGACCGGCAGCTTGAACGCCGTAAAAATGGTGATGATCATCGCCGACGAAAGGTCTGCAGAGAAGCCGCTGATCGGCTTGATTTTCATGATCTTGCCGCCCATCGTCTTGATAATCCGCCAGCCGCCGACAGATGTCCCTAGTGCCATCGCCACCGCAGCGGAGATTTTGACCCAGAGAGGAATGGAGAAGTCACCGTTTTCCGGCGTCATAAATCCACCGGAAATCAATGCGAAGGTAATAATCCCCATCGTTTTTTGCGCATCGTTGGCTCCATGGCTAAAGGATTGCCAGGAGGCAGCTACGACCTGCAGCATCCGAAAACCTTTGTTCGTCGGATGATACGCCATATTGGCTACGATCGCCGAAATGATCTTGATTACGGTAAAACCGACGACAAATGCGATCAATGGAGAAAAAATCAAGGCTTGTACAATGCTGATAAAGCCTGCCATGTTAATGGAACCGACGCCAGCAGCACCTACGACTGCCCCAGCGATCCCGCCAATCAGCGCGTGCGAGGAGGAGCTGGGAATTCCGAACCACCAGGTGATCAGGTTCCACAGGATGGCTGACGTCAATGCAGCAAGCACGACGACCAATCCGTTTTCCAACTGGAACGGGTCGGCAATCGATCCTCCGATCGTTTTCGCTACCCCTGTGTACGTGAGCGCCCCGATCAGATTTAAGAACGACGCGATAATGATAGCCGTGCGCGGGCTTAACGCTCGGGTAGACACTGAAGTCGCGATGGCGTTAGCGGTATCGTGAAATCCATTGATAAAGTCGAAGCTAAGCGCCATGATCACAACGAGGATCAGGATAATCATATCCGGGGAAAGACTAGGCATTCTTCAGCACGATCCCTTCTACCAGGTTGGATACGTCCTCGGCAAAGTCGGCACAGTCTTCCAGTTTGTCGTAAATTTCCTTGAGCTTGATCGCTTCGATCGGATCAGCGTTAGGAGCGTTGAGCAAATCAGAAACCATTTTACGGTAGTTGGAGTCGGATTCATGTTCCAATTCCTTGATTTCGGCAGCGTATTTGGATACGACCTGATGATCCAGTTTGCGCAGCGTACGGATCAATTCGATCAGCTTCGCCGAGCATTTCACCAAAATGTTGGCCTGTGCAAGCACGCGCGGATCTGGCTGGCGCACCTGGTACAAGTACATCCGGTCTGCTACGCCGTCGATGTAGTCGATCATTGAGTCCATCGTATGGGCCAACTGGTGAATATCTTCCCTCTCCAGCGGAGTGATAAAGGTAGAGTTCAATTCATTCATAATCCGGCGAACGATCTCGTCCCCTTCTTTTTCCACCGACTTGATTTCTTTTACTTTGGATTCCAAGTCCTGGTAGTTCCCGATCATTTCATAAAACAGATGGGTTCCCTTGTGGACATTGGCAATTTGCTGCTCGAACAAGTCAAAGAAGATGTGCTTTTTGCTTTTTAACATAAGATCAGTCGTCACTCCTTTGAATAACTAACGCCTCACCGATTATATCGAACAACTTTGTGAAGGTAAATTTAAAAACAAGGACAAATGTGTATTTTTTTCTTTAAGAAATTGTTAAGTTTTTGTAAAGACAGATGACAAATGAAAAATGATGCGTTAAAACGGCCCCGATCCTTATTTTCTGAAAGGATAAAAAAATACCCGTCCGCCTAGGGTACGAGTGTTAGTGTTGCCAGTTGTTCACTTTTTATTTCCCGGCTGCCAGCATGCCGTTTTTTTCTTTGACTTCCCCCTTTGCTGCCTGGACTCGGCAGCAGGAATCAGCGGCGGTGCGTGATCCGGTAAAGCTTGCGCTGGCTGGCGTAGCCTTCGACCAATTCAATATCGTTGTCATATGCGTGAAACCTCTTCTTTAACAAGGCACGGAGTTCGTCGTGTGTCTGGCTGTCCCTTGGAGATCCTGTCACCTCGACGACAAGCATTCCCTTGAGTGTCTCCCCCGTTATGGCCGTTCTCTTTTTGCCCGGTTTGACCCAGAGAGTCAGCTCTGTGACCTCCCGCTTCCATTCCGCCGCCTTCTCCAGCTCCTGGCTGATGATCTGAAAAGACTTCCCGGGTGACTGCTTTCTCCTCGCCGCCTCCATCTCCCTGCTGGCCGCTCGTGCTGCACGCTTGGCAGAAACGACGCGGCTCGGCTGAATTTCGAGCGCCTCGACTCCGCATATCCGGTCGAGAAGCCTTGGCAGGCGGTGCAAGAACTGCAGGATTGTAGCGTAAGGAGGGTCTTCGCCGCAACGCTCCGTGACGACTTTGTAAAGCCCGTTTTCCACCATTTCGGCGATCATCAGCCAGCCCGGTCCGTCTGCCTTTCGTACGGTCAATTTCATCCTTCTCACCCCAACTAATTGTATATACAACCATTAGGGTAACAAAAGGAGGTTGCATATGCAACCATCATTTCTCCAGGTGGTCCCTCAGCCTTACCACCATGCTTAGAAACATGTCTTGTTCAGCTTTCGAAAATGGCGCAAATACGCTTTGCGTGAAATGGTCCCGTACTGCCTCCAATGTTTCTTCTATGACCTTCACTTTATCAGGCGCCATTTTTACGATGTAGCTTCGGGCGTCCTGGGAATGGGGCTCCGTTTTCAGCCAGCCTTTTTTCAGCAAACCGGGCAAAATGCGCGATATCGTCGTCTTGTCACGCAAAGTCCGCTTTCCCAATTCCGAGGGAGTGAGCCCGTCCGTCTGTGCGGTCGCAACCAACAGTTGCCACTGCTCGGGAGTTATGCCAAACGGCCCAAGCGCTTTGGCTGTCTCTTCCCTGATCAGTTGGCCTACGCGATGAAGGTTGTGGCCGAGGCTGTCTCGAAAGCGATCTGTCATGTACCCTGTCTCCTTTTATTCTACCCTTGGGGGATCTGGTCTTCCTGCGATAATGCAGTTACTTCCTATAGAAACACAGGAGTAAGCATCCGTCAAAGCTCTTTTATAGCTTTTAAATCTCTGAAAGTTGCCAACAGAAACAATTTCCTTTCTTTTCAATAGACGCTCCCTTATACTTATGTCTTACTAAATAACCTTTTATCGGAAGAGAGGAATTTGTCGCATGGCTTGGCTGCAGAACATCATCTCACGCTATGATACCACGATTTGGATACGCGTGATCGGAACCATCCTGACAACGTTTGCCGGTTTTATGCTTCGCCCTTTTCTCGCTTTCTATTTGTACGATCGGATGGATGGGAATCTTCTGGTAGCAGCAATGGTTACAAGCCTTCAGCCTCTCACCAGCATCGTGGCCAGCGTATACGCCGGTGGACTTGCCGACCGCTATGGACGCAAGCCTTTGATGGTGGCCGCTCTGGTCATCGAGTCGATTTCGATGGCGGGCTATATTTGGGCCGAATCCCTGATCGCCTTTGCTTCTCTAACCATCCTGAATGGAATTGGAGCCGCTTTGTTCTGGCCTGCTGCCAGCGCCCAGGTGACAGACGTCGTCCCGGAAGAAAAGCGCAGCGAGGTGTTCGCCCTGCTCCATACCGCTTTAAACCTCGGAGCAGCCGCAGGCCCTCTTATCGGGGTCACGCTTTACAAGATCAACCCGGCTATCGCCTTCGGAATTTGCTCGGCGACGCTCATGATCTATTGTCTGTTGATCATGTGGAAAATCCCGGAGACACTCCCCAAGGAAAGAAGGGAATCCGGCAAACAGAAAGGGGGGCAGCCAGAGGACGTGTCAAAAGCGCCGAAGCTCCGCTTGCGGGAGCATACCACCCTGCTGTGGATGACATTGGCCGCAATCCCCGTCTCACTGTTGTACTCGCAGGTGGAAATTATCCTGCCGCAGCACTTGCGCACTCGCTTTGACGACTTCCTGACGGTATTTGCCACCTTGATGACAATCAATGGAGTACTGGTCGTCTGCTGTCAAATCGCCATTGCCAGGTTTGCCGATCGGTTCCCGCCCGAGCGAATTATTCTCGCCGCTTACCTGCTGCTCGGATGCGTCGGATTCGGTTACGGTTGGGCCCCAGTATTCTGGCTGCTCGTAGTGGCCGAAGCCATTTTTACGATTGGCGAGATGCTCTATGGCCCGCAGATCCAAAAGGCGATCTCCGTACTGGCACCAGCGGAGCTCCGAGGGAGATACTTTTCCATTTTCGGCGCGAACTGGGGAATCACCGGTACGATAGGTCCGTCCACCGGAGCCGTCGCGTTTCGCAATATCGGCGGCGCGTACTGGTTTTCCATCGTCGGTCTGCTCTTGCTGATCGCCGGAGTGTTTCAATACGGTTTGGTGAAAAAGGCTGTCAGAAAGTCGTCTTCCGCACCGGCAGAAACTTCTGTGAATATGTCCGCATCATGAGCCGCAATTATTGTTGCTGGAACAAATAGGAACATACCTGCTGGCGGAATCTTGGCTGCGGATTGCAAAACAAGCTAATGTCTGGTCGTTGCCAGGCTTTGGCTTGTTTTTGTTTTGCTTGCTTCCTGTCACGAATGTATTCCTTGCGGTAGGGAAAAATGGAACTACTTACCTTTTAGAGGAGGTGAGCTCGCTGGCGCGGATTACTGCTGCTGCTACCGCTGTTCCTGCTTATGAAGTGACGCAAGAGGCTTCGATGGCCTTTGCCCGCCTGTTGTTCCAGGATGCTTTTCCGGACATCGACCGGCTGATCAGCATTTTTTCCCACAGCCGGATTCGCAAGCGGCACTTTTGCATGCCGCTGGAATGGTTCGGACAAGACCACAGCTTTGCCGAAAAAAACCGGTTGTACATACAACACGCTGTAGCTCTCGGTGCCGAGGCGGCGAAACGCTGCCTTGAGAACAGCAATTGCAGAATAGACGATATTGATTGCCTTGTATTCGTATCCAGTACGGGTATAGCCACACCCAGTATCGATGCCCACCTGCTGAACCGCCTGGGACTGCGCTCTGACATCACCCGCATTCCTCTGTGGGGGTTGGGCTGTGCGGGCGGAGCGATGGGACTCGCCCGCTCCTGCGAATATGTCAACGCCTACCCCAAGCGCCGGGTCCTGTTGCTCAGTGTGGAGTTGTGCGGCCTGACATTTATTCGCCAGGACGTTTCCAAAAGCAATCTGGTCGCCACCTGCCTGTTCGGGGACGGCGCTGCAGCTGTGCTCATCGAAGGGGATGAAGTGGTACATACAGGCGTCTCTGATCAGCCGCAGCTCCATTTTTGCGCTGCCCGCTCCAGGACGTGGTCCGATTCGCTCGATGTCATGGGCTGGGAAGTGACCGACCCGGGACTGAAAGTTGTCTTTTCCAGAGATATTCCCACCCTGATTCACAAATCCATGCGAGAAGAGCTGGAGAGCTTTCTTGCGCCCCTCGGCACAACCGTGGAGAAGCTGAGGCACTTTATTTTCCACCCGGGCGGCGCAAAGGTGCTGAACGCCTACCAACAAGCATTGCAGCTCCCCGCTGACTCGATCAGGTTTTCAGAAGAGGTTCTGCGGGATTACGGAAACATGTCGTCCCCTACCGTCCTCTTTGTGCTGGAAAAAAGCTTGCAGAAGCCGTGGTCGAAGGGAGAACAAGGCCTGCTAGCTGCCCTTGGTCCCGGCTTCAGCTCGGAATTCATCCTGCTGGAAGCGAGGTGAGGCCGTGTCCTTTTTCCTGATTGTCTATATGGCTGTTGTCCTCCAGCGCCTTCTGGAGCTCAGGCTCGCCTCGCGAAATGCCCGGTATTTGCGTTCGATTGGCGGGTATGAAGTCGGTGCTGACCATTACAAGTACATCGTATTTCTACATGTCGGTTTTTTTGCCGCGCTGCTGGCCGAGGGCATCTGGCGAAAAGGCATGCCTGCCCCTTGGTGGCCCCTGTCTTTTTCGCTCTTTCTATTCGCGCAGACTCTTCGCTACTGGTGTATCCTGACTCTCGGAAAACGTTGGAATACGCGGATCATCATCCTTCCCGGCGCTCCCCCGATTACACGCGGCCCTTACCGTTACATCCGGCATCCCAACTACTGGATCGTGACGATCGAGCTTTTCACACTGCCGCTGACCTTTTCCGCCTATGTTACAGCCATGTTCTTTACCATCTGCAATCTCTGGCTGCTGCTGCGGGTCCGTATCCCAGCCGAAGAACGAGCCGTATACAAGCATCGATAAAAAGAACCCGACGCTTCAAATCGGGTTCTTCCGCGTGTTTATTTCACATGATCAGCGGGTAGATAGAAAGTACGATTTTTTTAAGTACCTTCCCATTTTCCATTACTGACACGAGGTGACCTGTTTTGAAAACGACCAGCATGGAAGGCCCCCATGAAGTAAAACACATCATCATCCGTGAATTTTACAGCATGATTGAGCACTTGCCTGATAACGATCAAACCGCCACGATTCAAAAACTAGTCCGTTACTTGCAAGGGCTGCTGCGCATCAAGCAGGTAATCCCGCCCGTCGTAGAGATCATGACCTTGATCAAGAAGGCAAAACCGACCTTGTACAGCGCCACACGCAGAACGGTGGCTGCCACCAGCAATCTGCATATGCTGTTTCAGGTTGACATGGACCCTGTGCTTGCTGAACAGCGCATGCGCGATTTTATAAAATAACGGTTGCCGATCAGGAGCTGAGGTTTTCTGGGTTGAGACATTCTAATTCCGGAATGACAAACCGGCCGTCCTTTCGGATCAGAACTTCGTCAAACCAGATCTCCCCTCCGCCCCAATCCGGTCGTTGGATCGATACCATGTCCCAGTGGACAGAGGATTTGTTTCCGTTGTACGCCTCGTCATAGCACTGGCCCGGCGTGAAGTGGAAGCTTCCGTCAATCTTTTCGTCAAACAGAATGTCCTTCATCGGATTTCGGATCAGCGGATTTACGCCGATCGCAAACTCTCCGATATAGCGCGCACCCTCGTCTGTATCCAGGATAGCGTTCAAGCGCTCCGTATCGTTGGCTGTCGCCTTCACGATTTTACCCTGCTCAAAATGCAGGCAGACCTGTTCGAAAGTAAATCCGTTGTACGGAGTCGGCGCATTATGCGTAATCACTCCCTCTACGGAATCCCGTACCGGCGCTGTGTACACTTCTCCATCGGGAATATTGCGCAATCCGGCACATTTGACAGCCGGGATGTCCTTGATGGAAAAACGCAAATCAGTGCCTGGTCCTACGATTCGAACGCGATCTGTCCGGTTCATCAACGCAACAAGGTTATCCATCGCTTCGTTCATTTTACTGTAATCAAGGTTGCACACCTGGAAGTAAAACTGTTCGAAAGCATCGGTACTCATGTTCGCCAATTGCGCCATGGACGGATTCGGATAGCGCAACACCACCCATTTTGTCTCAGGCACCCGGACATCCATGACAGGCAGCTCGTAAAGACGCGAGTACATACTCATCCGATCAGCTGGCACATCTGCCATCTCATTGATGTTGTCGCCTGCGCGTATCCCGATATAACAGTCCATCTGTTTCATCAAGGCTGTCTCATGCTCCGCCAGCAGCGTCAGCTGTTGCTCTGTACACTCTTTGGCGAGCTCCCGTTTGATCTTCGGATCGACCAGTTGAACAAACGGGTTTCCTTTTGCCAGATACACCTCCCGAATGATCGCCTGAACCAGCTCAGGCGTATGGCCTACCGCATGTATCAGTACATTTTCTCCCGGCTGAACACGGACAGAATAAGAAACAAGATTGCGCGCCAATTCCTCCAAACGCGGATCTCTCATACGTTCACCCCTTTTTCAATTTTCTGACTCCCTTCTATTGTTCGCAATCAACCCTTGCAAGTCAATAAAAATTTTTTTATTAAAGACCGGCAGCTCGGACCGATTACACATACCTAAACAAAAAAGCAGCCTCTTCCCGGTGGAAAGAGACTGCTTTTTCGCGTTCATTTATTGGACTGTTCCTTATTTATCGCTATCGGATTCAGGAGCGGACCATACCCAGCCGGAACGAGTTCCAGTGTCAGCACCTTTGCTGGAAATGACGATGGTATTGTCCTCTGTCGGAGCAGCTACCCAACCAGTGCGTGCAGCTTCTTGGCTAACAACTGGAGAGATGACGATTGTTTCGTCTTCCTTCGGCATTTGAATCCAACCTGTCGGCTGAACATTTTGCGCCTGACCGCGCTCCAAAATGACATACTGGTCTTCTACCGGCATGTTTACCCAGCCTTGTGTTGGTGCTACGAAGGCACCCCGGTCGCTGACTACGATTGTTTGATCTTCCAGAGGGGCATTTACCCAGCCTTTAGCCGCAGCATTGCTGTCAATTTTATTGGTAATGGTGATCGTTTGATCTTCCAATGGCATGTTAATCCAGCCGCCTTGGCCGTTTCCAAATACAGGTTTTTCAGGTTGAGTCGCTACTTCTTTAGCAAATGCAGCGTTCGTAAACAGCGTTGCGCCCAGCACCATGGTTCCGAGCATGAGAGTTGTCATTTTTTTCATCATTCATACACTCCTGTCTTTTCACGCTGTCCATGAAATATCTCTTAGCCGCTATGCTACGCGATACCGGTTGCCCAACAGGCAAACGCGATCCTTCATTCCTCGAGGCCTTGTTTCATTTTTCGCAAATAGGTTGCAAACTGCTCAAGCTCTTCGTCGCTCAAGCTCTTCAACAAGCCCTTCATCAGGTTCCTTCGCTTGCATAGCAACCGTTCGATCAAGGGGATCGCTTTATCGGATACGGTTACCCAAACAACCCGCCGGTCCTGTTCATCGCGAATTCTGTTGACGTATCCGGCTTTCACCAGACGATTCAAAGCAATCGTCGTTGCACTGTTGGATTGCCGTAACACAGTTGCGAGATCCGAGACGGTACTGCGCTGCTTGTCGTAGAGGACACGGAGCAGTATGAATTGTTTTGGACTGATAACCTCATCTTCATCCAATAGCCAGTGACTGATAAAGTAACGGGCCATCTCGATAAAGGCTTGATCCAGTTCCTCGATTTGAACAGCGCGAGACATTTCGCTCACATCATCACCCATTTTCAGAAAGTAAATACTTTTACTATAAAACTATATAGCGTTTGGTTTTATAGTGCAAGTATTTCGATAGTTTCTGCGCATTTATGTACCCGCCTGAAAATAGGTTGATACGAGAGTGGACAATGCGTTTATGATTTAATATTTTTACTGTAAAACTAATTTGCAATGTCATATTACTTCATAATGAAAAACATGGCAAGATGTTTAATGGTGACGAATTTGTGAACAGGAGGCAAGTCCCATTTCCCACCGATTTCCATGAATCCGGCTTCTTCTTCGCTTTGAAAGCATGTATAATAAGAACATCTGTCGGTTTTTCCCCAAAACGTGAGAAGACCCGCTACATACAAAGATATGCCGACGGAGAAACTTGTACATGGGAGATTGCTTATGGAACAAATTGAACGTGCTGCCAAGTGGAAAACAGAATTGCTTGATTGGGTAAAATCGTTTGTCTTGATTGGCGGACTCACCGCTTTTATCTATGTCTTTGTCATGGCGCCTTATGTTGTACAAGGCCGCTCCATGGAAAGCACACTGCACGACCGTGAACGCGTCATCGTCAACAAGGCCATCTTCTATTTGAAGAACCCGCAAATCGGTGATATCGTCATCATTCACCCGGATGCTTCGGGGGAAAATTGGATCAAGCGGGTCGTCGCCCTGGCCGGCGATACGGTAGAAGCGAAAAACGACCAATTGTACGTAAACGGCCAGCCTGTCAACGAGCCGTTCCTGACAGCCAACAAATTAAAAGCTGCTGCTGAAGGTGTCACGCTGACGGAAGATTTTGGACCGATCACAGTTCCGGAAGGACATATCTTCGTGATGGGTGACAACCGTAACAACAGCATGGACAGCCGTGCAATCGGGCCTGTCAGCCTTGATCATGTCGTGGGACGGGCCGAGCTTGTCTACTGGCCGCTGGGAAGCATCCGTCTGCCCAAGTAATTGCAAGCGAGTAATGAATCCTCTTCCTTTCGCTCATCCTATGATGGTACGGCATAACGATCATCAGGAGGTTGGGAAGATGCACAATTTGCAACATACTCAGCAGGAAATCGCTCAGTGCAAGCAAATCGCTCAGCAAATGATTCAGCAAACGATGCAAGCGAGCAATACGTATCGGCAAATGCTCCAACAGGAACAGCAAAACGCAGCCACTCTGCAACAGCTTGCTGCGCGTGAATTTGAGGCCGTTCGGATGATTCAACAGGCTTTGCAAGGACATGATACGGCTATCCGGCAGCTGCAGCAGGTCATCTCTTACTGCGATCAAATGGAACGCGAGCTGCTTCAAAGATCGTACCAGCAGCAGACCGCTTTCTCTCAGCCGTCTTTGACCGCAGTTACGGGAAGACAGTAGCTGTTATTACCGGGAGTCCTGGCTGCCTGGATTTATCCGGGAAACCATTCAAAAAACATGCAAAGAGCATGACGCGGGGGATTGTCCGTCCTTCCCGCGTCTTTTTGTTTGGGAGCAGTTCTCTGTGCAATGACAAAAAAATACCGCCAGATAGCAGCTACCTGGCGGATGGTTTCCTTGAAGCGAATTGGTCCTGTTTGTTTACGATTGGCTTTGCACAGCAACAGCATCCTGGAAGTATTCCTCCAGCGTGATGCCCTTTTCCATGATTTCTTTGGCCATCGTCGTTCCTACATACCGCAAATGCCACGGTTCATACGCATAGCCCGTGATCTCTTCCTTGCCCTTTGGATAGCGGATGATAAAGCCGTGCTCTGCACAGTGAGCGGCGAGCCACTTTCCTTCCGGCGTATCGGCAAACGGCTCTTCCAGTCTGGTCCGGGAATCGGCACCGGAAACGTCCATGGCAAGCCCGGTCTGGTGTTCGCTTTTGCCGGGATTGGCACTGTAACGGGCAGCGTGCTCTGCTCCCTGCGTCTTTACGTAGCCGTCAAAGAGCGATTTTTGCGTCCGGTAGGAACGATATCCCGACACGCCGTACAACTGGATTCCGTCTTTCTCCGCGGCGGCAAACAGCGATTCGAGAGCACGAGCGGCGGGCTCGCGGAGAAGCTTTTTCTCAGCCTTGCCGGAAAACGGGAAGGGGACGTTTGGTTCCGTTAATCCTGGCGGGATATAATCGACAGGCAGCGAGCGCTGCTTGTTCACAACAACTGCAAGATCAGTAGGATTGGTTACAGTCGGAACACTGTTTACCATCATAATGGTTTCAGCAAGCGACGATTTCACCGTAATTTGAGCCGTTTTGGTTTGCCCCTGATATTCTACGGTTACCTCTGCCTTGGAGCCGATCGCTGCGTGCTCGGAAATGGCCAGCTTGCCATCCGGCGATACCGTTGCCACATCTGGCGCAGAAATGTGGTACGTGACTCCTTCTCCATGAGGCAGTGCTTTCTCGCTTCCCGGAGCGAGGACAAATGTCTCAGGAATGGCATTCCAGTCGATAGATGGCGCTTCTGGAATCGTCGTCTCTTCTCCTGTCGCTTGTCCTTCCGGTGCCGTAGTCGATTGTCCGCCTGATCCAGAGATCCACGTGCTGACATCCGGAGCTTCACATCCTCCCAGAAGCGCGCCGGAAAGTGCGGCTGCGACAGCGAGAATGACTGTTGGTTGCTTTTTCATCGGTTATGCCTCCTGGTTTCCATCAAGACAAATACAGTCTTCAGTGTCTTTACTACCTTACCATGTATGAAGACGTATGAAAAGAATGGAACGTAACGGGCCAATTGGCTGCCGCGACTCATTTTATTCTGCCGCCAAGCGCTGAATCAAAGGCACAAGCCAATCAGAGAGCGACCGAAACGCATAGCCTTCCCTCCGGGCTTTGCCCGTATCCAGAACATAGGAATCCGGGATCGCAAACGGAGACAGCTGTTCGGCCGTACCGCCGGTCAAGATTCGGGCCGGTTTGCCGATTGCGTCTTCGACTGCACCGAGCAGTTGGGGAAGTGTCCATGCGTCGTCAGAACAAGCGTTGTAGGGCCCGCAAGCCTGAGCGGATTCGCCAGCCCACTGCAGAAACCGGGCCGCTTCGTCCGCGTCTATATAGGATTGCCTCGCATGCGGGTTTCCGACATAGATCTCTTTTTGAGCTCGTATCTGGTCCACATAAAAATGCAGCCTCTTGGTATAATCCTCCACACCCAAAACGATGGGAAATCTGACGGCAATCACCGGAAAGCCGGCTTTTTGAAACAAGGCGGCCTCCGCTTGCCGTTTTCCCTCTTCATAGGAGACCTCTTCTCTCGTACCGGCTGTGATCGGATATGAATACGGGTCAAAATCAGCTTCCCTCCTGATCAGCGGAGAGTGTTCGTACACAGCTCTTGAGGAAGTGACGACGAGTCTCTTTACTTTCCCCTCCAATACTTGCAAAATGTGGCTCGCATTTGCTCCCGTGTAGCAGAGACTGTCAAAGACCAGCTCCCATTCAGAGCTTCCGATGCGTTTCAAGGAATCCAGATCATTCCGGTCTACCTGCATACGGGCAATCTCGTTTCCAAACGGGTCGGCTTGCCTTCCCCTGGTGGCGATCGTGACGTCATAACCGCTATCAACGAGACCTTTTACCAGCCTTTTTCCAAAAAATCGCGTCCCACCCAATACCAGAACTTTTTTCATCTCGCACTCCTCTTTCTTTTTTTTTGGTTGTCGGTAAACTACTTCTCCTATTTCGCACGCATCCCCTGCTCTCTTTGCATGAAGAAAGGGAGCCCAGTCTTGGAGCTCCCCATTGGCTTTTCATTTTGCTTGGTCCTGTCGGAATCCAGTCTCTATCTCCTATTGCTTTTGCAAGGAGACAACTTTTTCCTTGGCATCCCACGTCACCGTAAATCCTAGCCCCTCTGCTACTTTTTTGACGGGCAGAAAAGCGCGTCCGTCGATGAAGGCCTGCTCGCTCTGGAAGGAACCTGGTTTTGCGTGCAAGCCGAGCAGCAGTTTATCGGCCTGGACGTAAGGCTCGCCTTTGTACCAAGCCAGTTGATCTGCCGTATACGGATACAGGTTTCCGTTTACCTTTATCTGGAAGGCTGCTTTTGGCGATTCCTTCGGGGCGGGCGGCTCGGCAGACGTATACGCGACCGCGTCTACGCCCAGCACCGTTCCCTCACGGGTATTGTCGGCTCCGCCGTACATCCTGCCGTTTTCCAGGTCGTAGATGATCGCCTGCACGTTTCCGATGTTTTCCGGCTGTGCCTTGAACGCATGCCCCATCCCCATCAATTGAAGGATCACATCCTGATCAATGCCTGCCTCCCAACTGACCGTCGGATAGCTGCTGGAGAAAATCCGTGGAGAGAGGATCGCTTCCTGGATCGGCATATCGTGTTCCAGCACATTCAAAATCGTCTGGGAGACGGAGGCGATGATCGTCGAGCCGCCTGGCGATCCGACCGCCATAAACGGCTTGCCGTCCTTGAGCACAATCGTCGGCGTCATGCTGGAACGAGGCCGTTTCCCCGGCTCTACCTGGTTTACCCCTCCGGGAACAGCATCGAAGTCAGTCAGTTCATTGTTCAGCATGAAGCCGTAGCCCGGGACCATGATGCCGCTGCCAAACACGTCCTCGATCGTCGTCGTATAGGAAACGAGATTGCCCCACTTATCCATGACCGCAAAATGCGTAGTCTGTTTTACCGGAGACACCTCGACCTGAGACATGGCCTTCACCGCTTTTTTGCCCTCGTACCGCCATGGGTCTCCCGCCTTCACATCACTGCTTGCCTTTTCCGGGTTGATCAGCTTTCTCCGCTCACTGATATACTCATCATGGATCAACCCCTTTTTCGGCACCGGGTAAAAGTCCTCATCCGCCATATAAGCAGCCCGGTCGGCATACGCCAAATGATTCGCTTCGATCAGCCGATGGAGATACGCGGCAGAAAGAGGGCCGTCCTTCTTGTTGTCGAAGCCCTCCATCAGCTTCAAAATCTGGATCAGAGTCAAACCGCCAGAGCTGGGCGGAGCCATCGAGACTACCTCGTACCCGCGGAAAGTGCCCTTCACCGGCTCCCGTTCTTTTACCACATAATTTTTCAGATCCTGCATCGTCATGGCTCCGCCTGTGCGCTGGACCTCCTTGACCAAAGCCTCGCCGATCTCGCCCTTGTAAAGTGCATCGGTCCCTTTTTCCTTGATCAGCTTAAACGTTTTGGCCAGCTCCGGCTGAATCAGAAGCTCTCCCGGCTTCAGCGCCTTGCCATCCGGAACAAACACCCGGCCAGCCGTACCGTGTTTTTGGAGCTTCTCCGCAGAGTCCGCAATATGCTGGGCGGTGATCCAGTTCACCGGCACTCCTTTTTCGGCCAACGCGATGGCTGGATCGATCACTTCTCCCAGCTTCATTGTTCCGTACTTTTTCAAAGCAGTATCCAGTCCAAGCAGGGTACCCGGAACCCCCACTGCCTTTCCGTTGGTATGACGCTCTTCAAAAGGTACCGGCTTCCCGTCCTTATCCAAAAACAGCTTCGGATCAACTGCTTTCGGCGCCATTTCCCGACTGTCTATGACTGTGATTTTTCCTTCCTTTTTCAGGTAGATCATCATGAAGCCGCCGCCGCCAATGCCGGACATTTGCGGTTCGACGACATTTAGCGCCAGTTGAATACCGGCAGCGGCATCCACCGCATTGCCTCCCTGCTGCAGGATATCCTTGCCCACCTGTGCGGCTGCAGGATGGGATACCGCCACGATTCCTTTCGTCGCGCCCGTCGTTCCCTCGGGAATGCCCGGGACCTTGGCTTGCATGGGGACAGCCAGCAGCAAAAAAGAAGCTGCCGAAGAGACGATTGCTTGAAGCTTTGTCTTCGTCGTCGCTTTCACCTTCCTCATCCTTTCCTTCCCGTCTATGTATTGCCTAGCTTCATTATAATTTTGAATATTCCGACCAGTCAACGTGGAGAAAGTCTTATCCACCCGGAGAGGACAGCCGGAACGACGTCAGAACGAAAAAAACCCTTTCTCGTTTGCAGAAAAAGCCTTCTTTTCCTGCTTGCGAGAAAGGGATTTCGTCTGTCTTCCCATCACTGTTACGGCAAGATGACCAAATTGCTAGATACCGGCCGCTCTTTGCCTCCGGATGGACGGTTCAGCAGCTTGCCGTTGTAGAAGAAGGCACTGGAGCCGCCGCCGTCCAGATTATAGGCATCCACGACGTGAAACTCCTGCAGCTTCCGCTGAGCCTCTTCCAAGGTTACGCCGTTGCTCCACCC
>k87-964116_pt1 | contig 29733 bp, 33 predicted proteins | sample MGYA00084031_6733416 | MGnify analysis MGYA00084031
GAAGAAGCGGAAATGGAAGAAAAAAATAGAGGAGACAGTCGGTAAAAAACCTGCGATCGTCACGATGGCAGGTTTTTTTGTGAAACTGCATCATACGATATACACAAAGGGAGATGGAGGTGGTGCCGTTGTGGGCAAACGCTGTCTTTCAAGGGGGAGGCGTAAAAGCGATTGGATTGGTCGGGGCACTGACCGTCGCCGAACAGCGCGGCTACCGGTGGAGACGGATGGCGGGAACGTCGGCAGGAGCGATTATTGCGTCGTTAGTAGCGGCAGGGTATACGGCTGAGGAGATCCGTCGCGTGATCGAAGAGTTGGACTACACCCTGTTTACAGAACCAGGAGCGTGGCACTTATTGCCTTATATCGGACCCGTGGCGCGGTTGTGGATAAAAAAAGGGCTTTACTCGGGGAAAGAAATCGAGAGGTGGCTGGATGACTTGCTGCGTCAGAAAGGGGTCCACACGTTTGCCGATTTAAAAGCCGGCACATTGCAAATCGTCGTTTCCGACATCACCCGGGGGAGACTGGTGGTACTACCTGAAGATTTGAAGTTGTATGGACTGTCGGCAGTCGACTTGCCGGTGGCCCGGGCAGTGCGGATGAGTTGCGGGATTCCCTTTTTCTTCGATCCGATTGTGCTTTACAGCCGATCCGAACCGAAGCGCAATTACATGGTCGACGGCGGTGTGTTGAGCAATTTTCCGTTGTGGCTGTTTGATGAAGAAGCACCCAAATGGCCGACGTTCGGCTTTCGCCTCGTGTCCGAAGCTGGAGAGGCCGCGCCACATGAGATAAGAGGGCCGTTCTCTCTCTTTCGCGCCCTTTTCCAAACCATGATGGACGCGCACGACACAAGACACTTAGAAGAGCAAGACAAAGTGCGTACAATTCTCGTCCCTTCATTAGGTGTAAAGTCGACCGATTTTCACATCACCCCGGAAAAGAGCGCGGCTCTCTTTGACGCGGGAAAAAAAGCAGCCGAGAAATTTTTCCGGCAATGGGATTTTCAGCAGTATTTAAAGAACTTCCACGGCAAGGTAGTTGTGACGATCAACAGGAGACAGAACAAGCTGCCTTAGGCTTCCGTTTACTGACTTTTGCGGCGCGGATGCCAACCTTTCTTGTGCCCGTCTATCACTTGGAACGGGTAATGTTTGCGCCGTTTGCGTTTTGCCAGTTTTCCCCTTTGGTTTTGCCGGTGTTTGCCCGTGCGCAGCGCTTTTTGATACTTTTTGTGTTCGTCTCTCGATGCGGAGTGAGGCCGTCCAGCCCATCGCAAAAGCCACTTCGGCGGAAATTTGTACAGGTAGAAAACGATCCCGAAAACGGCGAGGGGCAGGAGGACGCCCCCCGGATTGCGGGCGAACCCGGCGAACACTCCTACAGCGATCAAAGCAACCATGAGGTACATCCAGCTGTTTCGGTAGAACATGGCGATACCCCCATTCCGGCCGGTTGTGTGAGCGGGTTTACTGTCATTGTCCCCGTTTTCATATCCGGTAATCACAATTGTATTGTATCGCAAGTCGCTCTAAAGTGCCATATCGCGCTACTCGACTAACCCCAGCTCCAAGTACTCTCGCCAACTGATTTGCGCGGTCACTTCCCAGTTCATATCTCGTTGCCAGCGCTTGACCGCCGCTTCCAACCCGTATCCGAATATGCCGTCGACGGGTCCTTCGTAGTAGCCGGAAGCCCGCAACCGGTTTTGTACGAGCAACACATCGGAACCTTTGTCCCCTCGGACAAGGGTTTTGAGCGCCCACTCGTCGCGCCTGGGAAGAGGACCGTCTACGATGACAAGTGTGCCGGTGTTCACGAGGGAAAACAGTTCTTCAACGTGTTCGTTAAACATGCGAAAACACCCGTGACTCGCATCTTGGCCAATTGTGTGTGGCAAGTTCGTGCCGTGGATCCCGTAAATCCCCCACGGCACATTTAATCCGAGCCAGCGTGTCCCGAATCCTCCGCCCCAGTCTGTCGACTTGTACGTAATCACCCATTCGCCGATCGGACTCGGATGCTGTTCACGTCCAGGGGCGACTGGGTACTGTTTCACGACACGGTCTCCTTCGTACAGGAACAGTTCCCGTTTCCATAAGTCGATCAAGATGTAGCGGTTAGACGTCGAGTCCCCCGTATCCCGGGGAACGCCTTGGGGAGGCGCACTGTAGCCGGTTGTTAGAACGAGGCATAACGAGAGCAAAAAGGTTGACAATATCCGCATGTTTTGATCTCCTTAAGTCGTTCGCAGCTGAAAGACGGAGCATGTACATAGTATTCATAGGCAACGGAAACCTTATCCTCCAAATGAAACAATTTGTGCAAAAAGCGGCGCCAATAGGATTTACGGTGTGAATGTGATAAAATGGCAGGGGAGAAAAAGGGGGAGTACAGGTGATAGACGTTCTCGTTTTACACGGTCCGAACTTGAATATGTTGGGTAAACGGGAACCGGGTATTTACGGCCGCATGACGCTCGAGGAAATGAACGCCCGATTGAAAGAAGTAGGGAAAATGTGGGGCTTGAAGGTTCACGCGTTCCAGAGCAACAGCGAAGGGGAAATCGTCGAATACATTCATCAGGCGGACGAACGCTATGACTACATACTGCTGAACGCCGGGGCGTACACCCACTACAGTTATGCGATTCACGACGCACTGCGCGCTGTCGACGTCCCGGCCATCGAGATTCACCTTTCGAACATTCACGCTCGGGAACCGTTTCGCCGTACGTCTGTTCTCGCCCCAGCCGTCATCGGCCAGATTGCCGGTTTTGGTTACGACAGCTACGAACTCGGACTGTACGCCATAAAAAAAGCTGTAGAACGCAAGGTGAATGCGCGATGAAGCGGCTGGAGAGACTGCGGCACTTCATGCACAAAGAAAATATCGACGCCCTCTTGGTGTCTGACGCCGTAAATCGCCGCTACGTGACGGGTTTCACTGGGACTTCCGGCTTTGCCCTGGTCACCCGGGACCGCGCCCTGCTCATAACAGATTTTCGCTACGTGACTCAAGCCCGAGAACAGGCGCCGCATTTCCACATCGTCCAGCATAAAGGGACAATTTGGCAAACGGTTGCCGAACAGTGTGCCCGTTTGGAGATCCGATCTCTCGCGTACGAAGAGCACCACTTAACGGTTGCGCAATTTCGAGAGCTAGAGCAAGAGCTTAAAGGCACGGCATTAAAGCCGTCGGATCAGGTCGTCGAACGCTTGCGCCAGATCAAAGACGAACGGGAACTGGCCATTTTGCAAAAAGCTGCCGAGATCGCTGACCGAACGTACGAGCACATCCTATCGTTCATTCGGGAAGGTGTCACTGAGCGGGACGTGATGTTCGAGCTGGAGTTTGTCATGCGCAAGCTAGGTGCCCAGTCGTCTTCGTTTGACATCATTGTGGCCTCCGGCAAGCGTTCGGCACTGCCCCATGGGGTGGCGAGCGGAAAAAAGCTGGAGCAGGGCGACTTCGTCACACTGGACTTCGGCGCGGTGTACGAAGGATACTGCTCGGACATGACGCGGACTGTCGTCGTCGGCGAACCGAGCGCAAAACAACGGAACATTTACGATATTGTCCTCAAGGCGCAAGAACGTGTGCTCCAAGGCCTCCGGCCGGGAATGACCGGACGAGAAGCCGACGCACTCGCCCGCCACTACATTGCGGAAAGAGGGTACGGCGACAATTTCGGCCACAGTACAGGACACGGAATTGGCTTAGACGTGCACGAGGGGCCGCTCCTTTCACACAAGAGTGAAACCGTTCTGCAACCGGGCATGGTCGTGACCGTTGAGCCCGGCATCTACATTCCCGATTTGGGCGGCGTGCGCATTGAAGACGACGTCGTGATCACGGGGTCCGGTTGCAAACGACTGACACGGAGTGAAAAAGAACTTGTCATCGTGTAGACGGTACAGGACCATTTTAAAGGAGGATGCGTTGTGATATCCACGAACGATTTTCGTACGGGTCTCACCATTGAACTGGATGGAGACCCATGGCAAATTATGGATTTTCAACATGTCAAACCGGGAAAGGGGGCCGCGTTTGTCCGTTCCAAACTGCGGAATTTGCGCAACGGTAATATTCAAGAGCGGACGTTCCGGGCCGGAGAGAAAGTCCCTCGCGCTCACGTGGAGACGCGGCAGATGCAGTACTTGTACAACAGCGGGGATGAGTACACGTTTATGGACAATGAAACGTACGAGCAGATTACACTCCCCGCGGCAAATCTCGAGCGGGAAATTAAATTTTTGAAAGAGAACATGAACGTAAACATTGTGAGTGTGAAAGGAGAAACGATCGGAGTCGAACTGCCGAATACAGTCGAGCTGGAAGTCGTAGACACGGAACCGGGCATTAAAGGGGATACCGCGTCTGGCGGAACGAAGCCGGCCACGCTGGAAACCGGACTGACGGTTCAAGTGCCGTTTTTTGTCAACGTTGGAGACAAAATCATCGTCGACACGCGCAAAGAGGAATACGTATCCCGAGTATGAGCCGTGCAAAGCGGCATGCGCGTCATCTGAAAAAAAATGAAAACACCTTTAGCAAAAAAGCCGTGATCCCGGCTGCCATGAGGGGGCCGACCGGAATTCCACGCATAAAGAGGATACCGAATATGGAGCCGATGACGAGACCGACGATGAGCTCTGGATCGATTTTCAACAAATCGAGCCCCTTGCCGTTCATGTACGTGGCAAGTGCTCCTCCGATGAGGGCCAAAATTCCCGGTGCGCTTGTAAACACAGATAAGACGTCCTTATATCCGATGCTGCCGTTGGCAAACGGTATAAGGACCGCTATCGTCAAGAACAAGAGCCCTAACTCAAGCCCGCGGCGTTCGATGGCGGGAAAGTAGTGTTCTAGGTGTGACAGTTTTAAAATTAGCAGGAAACTCGCGGCAGTGGCGATGATGGGCGAACGTCCGATTATGCCGATCACGATGAGGCCGACGAGTAGTATGTCTCCGTACATACGAAAACCCCTGTCCACTTATTCGTATTACACTTTATGTGGACAAGGGGCGAAATATTATTGCGTCGACAGTTCCGGTTGAAGGTTGACGGAAAATGTGTCTGAACGCAAGCCGCGGCGCAGCGCTTCCACAGCAAGGGCGTCCTTTGACGCGACGTTTCCCAGGTTCACGTTTTCCCCGAGCAACTGAATCAGTGTCGCTTGCTGTGACTTCAACGGTGCTTCCCAAATGATGTCCGTGCCACACCGTTTTTGGGCTTCTTGTACGAATTTGGGATCGAGCTCCCCGTTTTTGTCGTAAATGCCGACGTCTTTTCCCGATTCACGCCCTTCGACGATGACGTAGGAGGCACCCGCCAGTCGATCTTGTTCATAAGTGCGGTACAGCTGGTCGAAGGAGATACAAGTCCCTTTCGTTTTTTTACCCACCTCAGACAAGACGAGAAAAGATTCGCTCATGCGAGAAATCACGTTTTGGCGCATTCCCGGCGGGAGAGTCAGGCTCCCCTCTGAAATCTCAACTGCCGGGAACCCTACTTGTTCTAACGTCTCCATATAGCGCTCCCAACATCCCCTGGCAAAAGCCGCTTCAAAAAACGTTCCCCCGGGATACACCAAAGTGTCGTGCTCTTTGGCACACGCAATCTTTTCTTGCAAAACGCCGGAAGGCGTGAGACCCGCCGTCCCAAACCCTAATTTGACAAAGTCGATGTACGGGCCGGCGATGTTCAGTAAATCCCGAAAGGCGTTCATTCCGAGGCCCGTATCGATGACCATCGTCACGCCGGATTGGCGTGGTTTTGCCGTGCGTTCGTTCACCCATTCCCAGTCCATCGGCGCTCTCCTTTCAAACGTATTTACGATTACAGACTATGCCCCGGAGACAGGGTGGGTGTTTGCGGACGAATTCCATTACGGGTTTTGGGGGTCCGGGTTCCATCGCTTTTTGTGTATGAACGTTCGTTGGTGACCTTTTTTGCTCCTTAGGCGATGGGGGCGCTTGATTAAAAATAAGGAGAGGAGACAACTTAACGCTGTAATGCCGCCGACTGACAAAAACAGGGTGGTTTTTGTGTCCATAAAAGCGCCGAATAAGGGGGGGCCTAGCGCGACGCCGATAAATCGAACGCTGTTGTACAGAGAGGTGACGATGCCCCGTTCCTCTTTCCCGACAGACGACGTGATCATCGTGTTTAAACACGGCAACACTAAACCACTTCCCACACCCCCGACGACGAGCAAGCTGATGAGCACAATGTTGCTGTTGACGAACGGGACGGCGCCGATGACGACGGCGAGCGTTCCCAGGCCGGCGACGATAAAAGGCTTCATATATTTGATGCGATGCTGAACGAACCCACCGCACCAGTACGACGTCGAGCTTAACGCCAACAACGGAATAGCGAGGACGAGTCCTTTCCTCACCCCTTCAATGCGGTACGTTTTTTCCAGTACGTCGGAGAGGTAAAACAGCACCCCGAACAACACGAACAGCGTGACAGAGCCGGCCAAAAAGGCGGCGAGCAACCATTTCCCTTGGTTTTTCCACGTGTTCATTAAATGATTTTTGTACTGGGCGAGGGGCGGCGGCTCCTTTTGGGTCCCTGGCTCTCTAATCAACCACCAGACGAGGACAGCGGCAGGGAGGCACAGAATAGGGAAAGCAAAAAAGAGGGAGAACCATGTGATCACCGCCAGGAGCGAACCGATAATGGGACTCAAGACTTTCCCCATACCGTTGGCCGCTTCAATAATTCCGAGGGCTTTACTGCGGCTTTGTCGGTCGTACAAGTCGCCGACGAGGGCCATGGCGATGGGGGCGGTCCCGGCAGCACCGATTCCTTGGATGATGCGCCCGGTGAGGAGGAGAGGATAAGACCCGTCCCCAATCCAGGCGGCGAGGCCGGCGACAACTCCTCCCGTCCCGTACAGGAGCAAACTTGGAATGATAACTTTTTTGCGGCCGATTCTGTCAGAGAGGATGCCCGCTAAAGGGATGACGATCCCGGCCGGGATGGAAAAGAGGGTAATGAACAGACTCACTTGAAACTGACTGACGTCCAGAGCCGCTTTTGCTTGTGGCAACACGGGTACTATCATGGAATTGCCGAGCACCATAATGAGCGGAATAAGGCTTAGCGTCGCTATGGCGCTGGCGCGCGGCCGTTCCCTCGATTGACTGTTTTGTCCACTCATGCTGTTGTAACTCCTTTACGGAAAAGCCTCTTCGTTCAACACGTTTAGCATGCCCGTTAACCGACGGTGTATGAGGGTTGGCATAAATGAGCCAAGCTCGCATATTTATGGAGTAAAACGGAGTTGGACAGGAGGTTCTCCCGTTGAAGCCGGAGATCGAACACATTTTGCCGCAACGTTTGCGTCAGCTAATCGAGGCTATCCCCCAGCACATTTCTCCGTACATTGAAGAAATACGCGTGCGTTTGGGACGACCCCTGGAAGTGGTGACGGCGGACAAGGTCCTTTACGTACTTCCGGACGGCACAGTCTCTAAGTACTATCAAGCGGCATACCGTCCCGATGATTCCGACTGCACCGCCTTGCTGAGCCTGATCAGCAATCATTCTCTCTACGCTTTAGAAGAAGAGTTGAAGCGGGGATATGTGACCATTCAAGGGGGACACCGCGTCGGGATTGTCGGGAGAGCTGTCGTCGAGGACGGAGAGGTGAGTCATTTGCGCAGTGTGAGCGGGTTCAATATCCGCATCGCCCGCGAATTGAAGGGGGTGGCGCGATCTCTCGTGCCGTTTCTTACCGATCCAGACGGAAGATGCTACAACACACTCATCGTATCGCCTCCCCAGTGCGGCAAGACAACTCTTCTGCGGGATCTTGCCCGTTGCTTTAGCAGCGGAGGAGAACACGAGGCGGTGAAGGCGAACAAAGTCGGCATCGTAGATGAGCGGTCCGAGTTGGCGGGGAGTGTGAACGGAGTGCCGCAGCTCGACATCGGGCCGAGGACGGACGTGCTGGATGCGTGTCCCAAGGCGGAAGGGATGATGATGATGATCCGCTCGATGTCTCCGGACATACTGGTGGTGGACGAAATCGGGCGGCCGGAAGACGCGAGGGCCATAGACGAAGCCGTTCACGCAGGCGTTCAGTTAATCACCACCGTCCACGGCAAGGATTTAGACGATATCAGCCGACGCCCGGTACTGTCCCGCATTTTACAGCAGTCAATTTTTGCCCGTTATGTCCTTCTCAGTAAAAAACGCGGTACCGGGACGGTTGAGGGAGTGTACGATGCCGAATGGAATGAGCTTTGGGAAGGGCGGGTGCATGCCATGTGAAGCTCTTAGGTGCTGTCATGATCTTTCTGGCATGCGCGATGACAGGATTTTGGATGGCGCGCCACTACGCGCGGCGCACGGAGGAACTGCGGCAATTGCGCGGAGCACTCTCGCTGTTGGAGACTGAAATTGCTTACGGTGCGACACCGCTTTACCTCGCCTGTCGACACATTGGAGAACAGGAAACTGGGCCGGTCGGGCGCTTTTTCTCCCTCGTATCCCAGAACTTGACTCAATCGGACGGCCATTCCGCTCTAGAGTGCTGGCAGCGGGCCCTTTCCGAAGTGAAGGGTGAACTGGCCATACGCGAACGAGACCGGCGCATTCTCCACCGCTTGGGCCACAAACTGGGCTTGTCTGACAAGCCCGATCAAATTCACCACTTGCGTTTGGCGCAAGCGAATTTGGAAACGGAGGAGGCGCACGCGATCAAAGAACAGGAAACGTACGAAAAAATGTTTCGCAGTCTAGGCGTGCTCACCGGCGCTTTGTTGGTCATTTTAATGTACTGACGGGAGGGGTAAAGGGTGAACATCGATGTTAACGCCATATTCCAAATTGCCGGCATCGGGATCATCGTGGCCATGATCCATACGATCCTCAAACAGATGGGTAAAGAAGACTGGGCTCACTGGGTCACCCTTATCGGCTTTATCGTCGTGCTGTACATGGTGGCCAACTTAATTAACGAACTGTTCCAAACGATACGCAATGTGTTTTTGTTTCAAGGGTGACGCGGGAGGCGGTCATGTGGACATCATTCAAGTCGTCGGCATTGGTTTGATCACTGCCGTTCTCGTCATCACGATTAAAGAGCAGCAACCGTTGTTCGCCTTTCTGTTGGCTACATTTGTCGGCGTTGCCATCTTTCTCGGCCTGATCGGAGAAATAAGCAAAGTGATCCGCCTTCTGGAAAATATCGCGAACAAGGCGAATATTCAAATCGTCTACCTGGAGACGATCTTGAAAATTATCGGCATCGCCTATATCGCAGAATTCGGGGCACAAATTACGCGGGACGCTGGACAGAGCTCTATCGCTGCTAAAATCGAACTCGCTGGAAAAATACTGATCATGGTGATGGCGATTCCGATTATTACCGTACTCGTAGAGACGATCATGCAACTGTTGCCCGGTTCATGACACGGCGTTTAAAGGAGGTGAGGCCATGCCGCTGGGCACGATGAGGCGATTGTGGCTCGTTATCCTCACCGGATACTGCTTCGTTTTCACAGCCTCGGTAGCGGCGGCAGAAGAAACGACAGACCCACGAGAAATCGATGAGTCGACGGTTCAAAACGACCTAGTGCAAAAACAGTTGGAATACATCGAGACCGATGACATCGAGCAGTACTGGCAACGTATATACGATGAGTACAACGGTTTTTTGCCCGGCAGTGAACCCCCGAGCATTTTCGATTTGATCCTCGACAACCGCGAAGGGTTCGATGTGAAAGGCGCTTTGCTCGGGTTTTTCGAATACTTTTTGTTTGAAATTGTTCACAACATGGGACTGCTTGGCACGATCGCGGTTTTGGCCGTTTTCTGCATGTTGCTGCAGCAAATGCAGACGGCGTTCGAACAAAACACGGTGAGCAAAGTGGCGTACGCCGTCGCCTATTTGGTGTTGATCATTTTGGCGATTAACAGCTTTGCAGTGGCGATAGAGACGGCACAATCGACGATCGGGGGCATGGTGAACTTCATGCTCGCCCTCATCCCCCTGATGTTGACACTGTTAGGCGCTATGGGAAACGTCGTGTCGGTCACTGTATTTCATCCGCTCATCGCCTTCTTGGTACATGTGATCGGAACTGTCGTGTACACCGTCGTGTTTCCGCTGCTCTTTTTTTCCGCTGTCCTCGGCATGATTAGTTCATACGCCGTCCAGTATCCGCTGACGAACTTGGCTCGCTTGTTACGCAACGTCAGCATGAGCGCCCTCGGCATCTTCATGACGGTTTTCCTCGGCGTCGTTTCCGTGCAAGGGGCGGCGACGGCTGTCACAGACGGTGTGACGATCCGTACAGCGAAGTACGTCACAGGCAATTTCGTCCCAGTGGTAGGCGGCTTGTTTGCCGAGGCTGCCGATACAGTGGTCGGGGCCTCTCTCTTGGTCAAAAATGCTGTCGGCATGTCCGGGGTCATCATTCTCATGTTTATTTGCGCCTTCCCAGCACTGAAGATTTTAGCTTTGGCCTTGATTTACAGTTTCACCGGGGCCGTCATGCAACCGCTGGGCGACAGTCCGATTACGCAGTGCCTCGACACGATCGGAAAAGGACTGATCACCATATTCGCGGCCATGGCGACCGTCGGGCTCATGTTTTTTATCGCTGTGACGATCATTGTCGCAGCTGGAAACGTGTCCGTCATGTTGCGGTAGGGAGGGGTGAACGTGTCCTACTTGGCATCGTGGATTCAACAACTCGTGTTAACCGTCATTTTGGCGACGTTCATTGACCTTTTGTTGCCAAACAACACGATGCAGCGTTACGTTCGCCTCGTTATGGGCTTGGTCATTTTAATGCTCATTCTCTCACCGCTGTTATCGTTGTTGCAAAGGGATTGGAGTCTTGAAGATCTGATGTCGCAGGGGCAAGCTGCCGCAAGGGGAGAACTTGAGAGCTTGCCACTCATACAGGAGAAAGCTGGCACTCTGATGGAAAAGCAAGACGAGTGGGTGTCAGAAACGGTCAAAACGCGCATCGAGAGAAATATACGCGATGGGATTGAGCAACAGTTTGACGTAGAGGTTATCGGCGTGACCGCTTCTTTGTCGGAAGGCGGAAAGCACCCAGGGGTTGACAGCGTCCGCGTGACTCTCGATCCCGGTGCACATCCCCATGGTCAATGGGAGATTGAACCAGTAAAACCGGTCGACATTGACGTGGAAGAAGACCGAGAAGAAGAGTCAGAACCTGTTTCCAGTTCCATACCTGCCTGGTATGTCCGCGATATACGGGAGTGGGTGTCGCGCGAATGGCACATCGAAGATGCGAACGTACAAGTGAATATCGCGGAAGAGGAGGGATCGTAACATGCTGAAATCGTGGTGGAAGCGATTGACCGGGGAGACGGAAAACGCTGACGAACAAGACCATAGCTATGGGAACCGACCGCGAACGCTGCAATGGCTGGTTATTCTCGGGTGTGTCGGGGCGGCGTTCATGCTCTTCTCCTCCTTCATCAGCGTCCGGCAGGAAGTCATCCCCGCGCGCGAACCCCCGTCTGAAACGGGTGAAGCGGCTGAGACCTCTGCACTGTCTGGCGACGGCCGCCCTCTTTCCATCGAAGACTACGAAGATAAAATGGCCGCTGAATTGAGCGGACTCTTGGAAAAAGTCGTCGGCCTGGAACAAGTGTCAGTGCAAGTCAATCTAAAGTCGACGGAAATCGCCGTTCTTGAGAAAAACACAGTGAACAAGAAGCAAGTGACAGAAGAAGAAGACAGGGAAGGCGGCAAACGGACAGTGACGGATACGAACGAAGACCGGCAGGTGGTGACGATACAAGGCAAACAAGGGGAAGAGCCGATCGTCGTACAGCGGTTAAAACCCGATGTAAAAGGCATCATGATCGTAGCTAAAGGGGTTGAAAATCTGGAAGTGAAATCTGCGGTGTTGCAGGCCGTCCGAGCTTACCTCGACGTGCCTCCACATAAAATTGCCATTTTGCCAAAAGGTTAAGGAGGGTTTAATTTGAGTAAACAAACGGTTTGGTTAGTGACGATGCTCTCGCTGATGGTCGTCTTGTCCGCCTACTACATCGTCTCGGGTCCGGTAGAGCCGGTGGATGATGTGGCGGCGACCGAAGAAGACGCAGAGGTGACAACACAAGAGGCGAACCCGCTGGAACTGGCGCTGTTCGGGTCTGATGGAGACGGGGAGGAAGATGCAGAGAAAGGAGCAGACGAGGCGGAGACAAAGGAAGAAGCGCGTGATTCAGAAGGAGAAAAGACTGAAGAAACCGGTACCGAGGACGACGACACCCCGGCGATCAGCGGGCAGGATTACTTCCTCGCTATGCAGACAGAGCGTTCTGCCATCAACTCAGAGCTAATTGAAAAGTACACAGACATTATGACCGATCCCCAGTCGTCCGAAGAACAGGCTGAAGCGGCAAGCGCCAAATTGGAAGAGTTGCGAAAGACGATCGACCAAGTGACAGAAATGGAAGAACTGATCAGGGGACAAGGATATAACGACGCCCTCGTCATGCACGAAAAGGGAAAATACGACATTACCGTGCAAACGGACTCCCTCAGCAAAAAGCAAGCCGTGGAAATATTGGAACTCATTCAAGAAGAGACGGATGTTCCGGCCACATACTTGACCATTTCTTATCACCCGTAACGCGTGCCGTTCTCCAATCCCTTTTAACAGGGATTGTTTTTTTTCGCAAATGTGTGGAGGTTGTGGTATGATCGAGTAGTCTTACCTCCCGTTAGTGGATGTGATAAAATACACATGACAGATGGGGATATTTGAACGTTCTGGGAGTGATAATTCAGTGAAGATGGAAGACATACGTGAACTTATACAAATAATGGAACAATCGGACTTGGAAGAACTGGAACTGGAACAGCACGGTGTCCGCCTCAGTTTGAAGAAGTCCCTTTCACCGGGGGACAAGAGACAGCCGAACGGTGAGGCTGTTCAAACGAAAGCCGTACAACACGTGTCAGAGGCGACGGACCGCCCGGAACACGACACCCGACAAACGGCCACTGAGGATACATCATTACATAAGATCGTATCCCCGATGGTGGGGACCTTCTACCGGGCGCCGGCCCCCGATGCCGATCCGTACGTGCAAGTGGGAGATCGAGTTCAGGAGAACACGGTCGTGTGCATCGTCGAAGCGATGAAGTTGATGAACGAAATTGAAGCAGAGGTCACGGGAGAAATTGTGGAAGTTCTCGCCGAGAACGGACAATTGGTCGAATACGGCCAGCCGCTGTTCTTGGTAAAAAAAGACTAGGAGAGGGCTTGTCATGTTTCATAAAGTGTTGATTGCGAACCGGGGCGAGATCGCCGTCCGCATCATTCGCGCGTGTCGTGAAATGGGGATCTACACTGTCGCAGTCTACTCGGAAGCGGACCGGGACAGTTTACACGTCAAACTGGCTGATGAAGCGTACTGCATCGGACCAAAAGCAGCTCGTGACAGTTACTTAAACTTCGCCAACATCATGAGCGTGGCCACTTTGACCGAAGCGGACGCCATCCACCCGGGTTACGGATTTTTGGCGGAAAACAGCGATTTTGCGGACATCTGCGCTGAGTGCAACATCACGTTCATCGGCCCGAGTGCCCATGCGATTCAGTTGATGGGGGACAAATCGACGGCCAAAGAAACGATGAGACGAGCGGGTGTTCCCGTCGTACCAGGGTCGGACGGTTTAATTGACAGCGAAAAAGAAGCGGTCGAAACGGCAGAAGCTATCGGCTACCCCGTTCTCGTAAAGGCGACCGCTGGAGGCGGCGGGAAAGGGATACGTATCGTACGAAACCGAGGTGAACTCGTTCAATCCATTCGCACGGCGAGGCAGGAGGCAGAAGCGAACTTTAGTGATGCCGGCGTCTATCTAGAGAAGTACTTGCAACAACCGCGTCACGTTGAAGTGCAGGTCATGGCTGATCAACACGGAAACGTAATTCATTTGGGTGAAAGGGATTGCTCGGTCCAGCGCCGCATGCAGAAATTGATTGAAGAAGCGCCGTCGCCGGCTGTCGATGAAGACCTCCGCCGCGAGATGGGACAGGCTGCTGTCCGCGCGGCACGGGCAGTTGATTACGAAGGAGCCGGGACAGTAGAGTTCCTTTTGGAAGATGGTCACTTTTATTTCATTGAGATGAACACGCGTATCCAGGTCGAGCACCCCGTGACGGAAATGGTGACCGGGATTGACCTGATTAAGGAACAAATTCGCGTTGCGGCAGGTGAACCGTTATCCGTCAAGCAAGAAGACGTCCGTTTGGACGGGTGGGCCATCGAATGCCGCATCAATGCAGAAAATCCCGAGAAGCAGTTTATGCCGTCCCCCGGGACTCTCTCGTTTTACTTGCCCCCTGGAGGGATGGGGGTACGTGTAGACAGCTCTGCCTACCCCGGTGCTGAAATCACGCCGTTTTACGATTCTATGATTGCTAAACTCATTGTGTGGGGTAACAATAGAGATGAGGCGATTGCGAAAATGAAGCGAGCCCTCGTGGAATTTGCCGTCGAAGGAATTGAGACGACCATCCCCTTCCATTTACAAGTGTTGGAGCACGAACGTTTTGTGAAGGGGGACGTGACGACACAATTCGTGGACCAATTGAAGAGGTCAGTGGAGGCCAAAGGAGATGAAAACGATGGAACACCAAGATTGGACGCCGTTTGACCAGACGGCGTTGGGGACAGTGGAAATCGCCCCGGAAGTCATTGAGTTCATCGCGGGAACCGCCGCACTGGACGTTGAAGGGGTTCACGCTTTGAGCGGCGGTTTTGTCGGCGACATCCAAGAAAAACTCGGGCGCAAAAACGTGCGCAAAGGGATTCGCGTACGCATTGGCGACCAGGAAGTAGAAGTCGCCTTGTCCGTCATTATGGTGTACGGCTCGTCTATCCCGCGAGTTGCCAACGAATTGCAACACAAAGTCAAGCAGTCGATTGAAACGATGACCTCTCTGACGGTGAAACGCGTGAACGTGTACGTCACAGGGGTAGCCTGGGACAAGTGAGGCTGACAGGAGGAAGCACATGGCGAAGAAACGGAAAAGGTTATGGTGTCAAGCCTTTTTAGCGGCTGGCAGTGCATTGGGTTTGTACATAAGTGTCAGCTGCAAAAGGCGTAGCAAACCGCTGCTCCTCGACGCCACGGAAGAGGGGGCCGTCTTTGTGACGGCGCATTCATTGGAACAGGCAATCCGCCGACTGCTTAACGAAGAGCGGAATGTGCATCCCCTCCGCATAAGAGCTGTTTTGGCAGGAGAGCGCGTACAGAAAATCACGGGAACCGTTCAGTTGAAGCAAAGCCGTTTGACCCCGACGACGGAACAATTAGAAGAAAAGATCCGCCTCCTTGTCCGCGAACAATTTGGCGTAGAGCTGCCGGCCGCTGCCCTTCACTTTGACACGATACTGACGTAAACGGACTGTCGGTTGGAGGACGGGTTTCGTTAGGAAAGGAAAGGACGTTAGCATGAGTCGACGCGATGCACGGGAAAAGGTGATACAAGCCCTTTACCAGCTGGACTTTCATCGGGACCGATGTGATTTGCCTGACGACTGGTTGAACGGATTGCGCGAACGGGACCTTCTGTTTTACAGAGAATTGTTGACCGGCGTGCGTAACCGCCTGGACAAACTGGACCAAATGATTCGGCCCGCGTTAAAAGGATGGACGCTAGAGAGGTTGTCAGCCGTTGACCGCGCCATTCTTCGTCTCGGGACGTATGAACTGAGTGAAAGGGACGACATACCGCCCAACGTGACGTTGAACGAAGCGGTGGAGCTGGCCAAGCGGTTCAGTACCGATGAGGCGGCGCGCTTCATAAACGGCGTTTTAAGTCAAATCAGGCGAAATCTCGAAGAGCGCTAAAGGACGGAGTTCTGAATGTCTCGATACGTGCTCGGAATCGACACGAGTAACTACTGTACGTCGCTCTGCCTCTTGTCAGATGCGGGAGAGATTATGGCGGACAAACGGAAGTGGCTGCCGGTAGCGCGAGGGATGAAAGGGGTGCGTCAATCGGATGGAGTTTTTCACCACGTGCGGCAACTGGCCGATCTGTGGTGCAGTGTCACTGTCCCGGATTGTGCCCGGCTGGCTGCCGTCTGTGCCAGTAGCGCTCCCCGACCGGTCGAAGGTTCTTACATGCCAGTGTTTACGGTCGGCGTCAACTGGGGACGGTCTCTTGCCCATGCGGCTGGTGTTCCGTTTTACGAGACGACCCATCAGGAAGGACACATCGCGGCAGCCCTTGGCGCTGCCGATCGCGAGGTAGAGGAAGACGTGCTCACAGTCTTACACTTGTCCGGGGGGACATCGGACATGCTGCACGTGCGGCGTTTGGCGTCAGGCTTTCAAATAAGAAAAGTGGGCGGTTCTACAGATTTGTATGCAGGTCAACTCGTGGACCGGATTGGCGTGGCGTTAGGTTTGTCTTTCCCAGCTGGGCGCGAACTCGAGCAGCTGGCGCGAGAGTCGCAGCAACTCCTATCAGTTCCTGCATCAGTACAGGGGACACACTTTTCGTTTTCGGGTCCGGAAACTGCGCTGAAGCGCCTTTTGGAGACGGGGCGGCATCGCGTTGCCGACATCGCCCGCGCCGTGGAAAACGTCATTGCCAAAACGGTGGAAAAAAGTCTTCTCAACGCTTTTAAAGCGGGATTTCCAAAACACGTTTTGCTCGTAGGAGGCGTGGCGGCGAACAACTACATCAGGGAGAGACTGAGACGACGTTTAGAACACCGGGCCGTCGGCGCCCGAATATCTTTTGCCCGCGTTCACTTCTCCGGTGACAACGCATTCGGCGTAGCCTCTATCGGGTGGGATCAACTGAAAAAGGAGCTGGACAGGTGACAGCAACGATCATTGACGGAAATCAGTTAGCAGGACAGAAACGGTCGGAAATCAAAAAAAGAGTCGATGAGTTGAGACAGCGCGGTATCGAACCGGGACTGACCGTCGTGTTAGTGGGAAATGACCCGGCTTCTACCTCTTACGTCCGGGGCAAGGAAAAAGCGTGTAAGGCCGTTGGCATCCGATCAGAAGTGCTCAGACTTCCGAAAGAAACGAGCGAAGAAGAATTGTTAAACCACGTTAGGCGTTGTAACGAAGATCCTCGCGTTGACGGCATTCTCGTTCAATTGCCGTTGCCCGACCACATTAACGAACAGCGCGTGATCAACAGCATCAACCCGGACAAGGATGTAGACGGTTTTCACCCCATCAGTGTCGGGAATCTCGTCATCGGAAATCCGGGATTCTTGCCTTGTACACCGTACGGCATTATGGAGATGTTTCGCGCCTACGATATTTCCCTCAGCGGCAGACACGCTGTCGTCATCGGGCGCAGCAACATTGTCGGAAAACCGATTTCTCTTTTGATGCAGCGGGAACACGCCACAGTGACGATGTGTCATTCGCGCACGAAACATTTGAAAGCATTCACGAAACAGGCAGACATCGTCGTCGCTGCCGTAGGACGGCCGCGTTTTGTGACGGCTGACTTTGTTTCACCGGGAAGTGTCGTGATCGACGTAGGCATTAACCGGGTGGAATCGGGCAAACTCGTCGGTGATGTCGATTTTGAAGAAGTGAAAGAGATCGCGTCGTACATTACACCCGTTCCGAAAGGGGTCGGCCCGATGACGATCGCGATGCTCTTGCACAATACGGTCTGGAGTGCGGAACGGAAAGCGGGCATCGCCACGGGAAGCGGAAACGGCGTACTCACTTGAGGCAACCAGGAACGGTTCGCACGGCGGGCACAAGTTTTTTGCTGACTCACATTGTTTACAGCCTCACTGTGTTTCCCGCTAGTGGTGGAGCAGGCTTTAGCGATAGAACAAAGTTTCGTGTGCCGCGGTGTGGGATAAGGCGAACGGCTACTTTTTTAGTGAATGCCCCGACGTGTGTTCATGCAGCACGAGACCTAAAGGGCGTCTGGAGGGATCAAACTAACTGCGTACAAGGGCCCCAAGGAATGGGCGCAGAAACGTGGTCGAGGAAGATTTCGCCGACTAATCAAACGCGAGGTGAGGCATGGTGGAGCGGGAAGAGCGAGAGATTTGGACCGTCAGCACACTGAACCGGTACGTCCGCGAATATTTGGAACAGAACGTCACCCTGCATTCTCTGTGGGTGCGCGGCGAAATATCCAATTTTAAACATCATTCCCGGGGGCACATGTACTTTACGCTAAAGGACGAAGCGAGCCGCATGAATGCCGTCATGTTTGCCAGGCATAACCGCCGCTTAAAGTTCGTACCGAAAGACGGCGACAACGTGTTGGTGCGCTGTTCCTTGTCCATGTACGAAATTGGCGGACAAATCCAGCTGTACGTGAAGGAAATGCAGCCCGACGGCATCGGCACCTTGTTCCTCGCCTTTGAGCAGTTGAAGCAGAAGCTAGAAGCCGAAGGCCTGTTTCAACAGGAGCGGAAACGCCCCTTGCCTCCTCACCCGAAGACGGTAGGGGTCGTCACCTCACCTACCGGAGCGGCAGTACGGGACATTGTCACCACGATTGCCAGAAGATCACCGCATACGAACGTTCTGTTGTTCCCCGCCATCGTGCAAGGAGACGACGCTGTGCAGTCAGTGGTCGACGCCATCGAACTCGCTAACCGGCATTTTCAAGAAGAAGTGGACGTTCTCATCGTGGGCCGCGGCGGCGGTTCGCTGGAAGAGCTGTGGGCGTTTAACGAAGAGGCGGTCGCTCGCGCGATTGTTCTGTCCGACATTCCGGTTATTGCGGCAGTCGGTCACGAAACGGATGTGACGATCGCCGATTTCGTCGCCGATGTGCGGGCGGCGACACCGACAGCTGCGGCGGAACTAGCCGTTCCGTCTCACAGTGAACTCGCGGCCCGGGTTCACGATTTACACAACCGGGTCGGCCGTGCCACAACCCGGTTACTCGAGCGTTACCGCGAACAATTGAATCGATGCCGTAAGTCTCCGGTCATGAGGCGCCCGGCATTGCAACTGCGGGAGTACATCCAACGGCTGGACTATCTTCATGCCGACCTCACCCGCGCCGCGACCAACCAAGTAAAACGAAACGCCGACAGACTAGCCTACTGTCAAGACCGCATCCGACTGCACCGCTTGTCGGAAAAAGTCGCCCTTGTGCAAAAAGAGCTCAGGCGCGCTGAACAGCACTTGGTGAGAGGACTTGAACGCATGATTCGCGAAAAGCAGTCGACGTTAGAACATAAGTTGCGGCAATTGGACGCCCTCAGTCCGCTCAAAGTGATGCAAAGGGGCTACTCCCTCGTCTACCGGGAGGATGACGGACGACTCGTGAAAACGATAGGCGAAGTGGACCTGGGGGATATTGTGCACGTTCACGTGTCTGACGGGAAACTGAGCTGCCAAGTGTGGGGATTGGAGGAGAAGACGCATGGTGGAAAGTAAAGAGAATCAGTACGAGACGTTGACGTTTGAAGAAGCGTTGAAACGCCTTGAAGAAGTGGTACAGAAGCTAGAAGACGGCGATGTGCCGTTGGAAGAGGCGATTGACCTCTTTCAAGAAGGGATGGCTTTGTCCAAACGGTGCAGTCAACAGTTGGACAAGGCGGAACAGCGCATCGAGATGTTGATGGAAGAAAACGGAGAATGGACGAAGAAACCTTTTGCTCCCGAGGAGGACTAGACGCCGTTGAAGGAACGGTTAGCCCAATACTTGGACCACAAAAGGAAACGTATAGATGAAGCGCTCCGCCGTGTCATGGCAGAAGAAAAGGACGTGCCCGCGGAATTAAAAGAGGCGATGAACTATTCTCTTTTTGCCGGTGGCAAGCGGCTCCGCCCGGTGTTGACCTTGACGGTGGCCGAAGCGCTCAGCGCTCCGCTGGAACCCGTCACGCCTTTTGCCTGTGCCATCGAAATGATCCACACCTATTCTTTGATTCACGACGACTTGCCGTCAATGGATGACGACGACACGCGAAGAGGTCGTCCGACGAATCACAAAGTTTTCGGTGAAGCGATGGCTATCCTCGCCGGTGATGCTCTGCTGACGAAAGCGTTCGGATTGATGACTCGATGTTCGTCTGGGGAAGGCGCCGATGCTGAAAAGTTGATCAAGTTAATCGACGAAGCCTCTCATGCGGCAGGGGCCGAAGGGATGGTCGGCGGCCAAGTGAAAGATATCCTGGCTGAGACGAACCCGGTGTCTGTGCAGGAACTGACGGACATTCACCGCCTCAAAACAGGGGCGTTACTGCGTCTGTCGGTGAGAGCCGGAGCGATCTTGTCTGGAGCGACTCTCGATCAGCTTGACGCTTTAACCCGATACGCCGACAACATCGGTCTCGCTTTCCAGATTCAGGATGACGTGTTGGACATCGTCGGAGACCAAGAAAAGACCGGAAAACCGACGGGTCGTGACGAAGCGAGACACAAGGCGACGTTTCCGGCGCTCATCGGTTTGACCGAATCAAAGAAACGGGTACAGACACTCGTGGAGGAGGCGAAAATACAAGTCACTGCCGCTTCGGGAATCCGAGCAGAGTGGCTCTGTGAGATAGCGGACTACCTAGTCGATCGTGAGGCATAATTGTTGGTGGGTAGCTCTTATGATATAATGTGGATACTTATGATGGAATGGTGCAGTATTCTAGTCAGTCTATTTCCTCCGAAGACGGGCCTAAAAATCCGTTAAAGGGCACATCGATGAAGTTCTTGGTGTTGGCTTCCGATGCCCCGTCGGGGGTCGATGCTGAGAGTTAAGGTTGAAGGGCGATCCACAAGGGCATGTGGGCGAAGACCCTTCTTCCGTGGAGGACTCAAGATGCCGCCAAGTTTGTCGTCGGCACCTTGAGTTTAAACCTGCATACGGGGTTCACCCTCCGGATGCAGCGTAGCCTGCCTTGAGTGGGAGCAGAGAGGATTATCTTGACGGACGGCTCGTTCTCGGCAAGGAGCAGTCGTTTCCTTTCAAGATATGAAATCTGCCCTGCAAAAGAGGCTAGGAGGGGCAGAATAGACTGTTGAGGAAAACTCCTAGACTGTTTGCATCAAGCAAGGTTCTCTGAGGATTACAGTACGGTCTAAGTGGCAATCCAGTCCGAAACGGGGAGACCCTTTCGAGTGGCACGTAAAGGGAAACCGCCAAGAACGGCAACGTTCTGGTGTGCCGCTGGGAAAACCTACTGGACCTAAGCCGTAATGTTTACTCAGAGAACTACCATTCCATCCTTCACGCAGGAGACAATCGGAGGGTACACCCTTACTATGATTCACATATTTCGGGGATCTTGGCGCTGGACGGTTACGGTGACGATCGCCACGTTCGTGCTCGCGGCTGTTTTTTCAGTGACGTCCACCGTTTTTCTCAACGGCTTGTCTTGGGGAATTGGCCTCTGCATGCTGTTCGTCATCGTGTTGATCGGCGTCGTGTTCGACGCCATCGGCATTGCAGCGGCCGCGGCGGACGAGAAACCGTTTCACTCTATGGCGTCCAAAAAAGTGCCCGGCGCACGACAAGCTGTTGGGATTATCCGCAAGGCGGATCAGTTTTCGAACTTTTGCAATGATGTGATCGGAGACATTAGCGGAATTGTGAGCGGTGCCGTGGCCTTTGCCGTCGTCACTCAGATCGTGCTGGCGATGCAAAATCCGACGAGTGCGATTCAGGCAGGAATTAACGTGCTGCTGACGGCCATCGTGGCAGCCGTGACGGTCGGCGGCAAAGCGTTGGGGAAATCGGTCGCCATTTCCCATGCCAACGACATTGTCTTTTATGTGGCAAAAGTTTTTTATGTGTTGGAAGCGCGGTTTCGCATCACGTTTTTTGACGTCAGACGAGAAAAACACAAAAGACGGGACAGAAAGCGGGAGATCAAACAGTGCTATTGGAAAAAATCAACTCACCTGAACAGTTGAAACAGCTAACTCCCGGTCAATTGCCGCAGTTGGCCAAAGAAATCCGTCAGTTTTTAGTGGACAATCTTTTTTTTACTGGAGGTCACTTGGGGGCGAACCTCGGGGTTGTGGAGTTGACGATTGCGCTCCATTACTTGTTTGACAGTCCCCGGGACAAGATCATCTGGGACGTCGGTCACCAAGCGTACGTGCACAAAATATTGACGGGCCGAGCTGATCGGTTTAACACCTTGCGCAAGTACAAAGGATTGTGCGGGTTCCCGAAGCGGGCGGAAAGTGAACACGACGTGTGGGAGACGGGACACAGTAGCACGTCGTTGTCGGCGGCGATGGGGATGGCGACAGCTCGCGACATGGCCGGAGACGACTACAAAGTGATCGCTGTGATCGGCGACGGTGCCATGACCGGCGGCATGGCCTATGAAGCGTTAAACCACATCGGTCATGAACAGAAAGACATCATGGTCATTCTCAACGACAACGAGATGTCCATCGAGCCCAACGTCGGCGCCATGTACAACTACTTGGGCAAATTGAGAACGCACAAACACTACCACAAAGTAAAAGAGGAAGTGGAAACACTCCTCAAACGCATCCCCGCCATCGGGGGAAAAGTGGCCAAGTCGGTGGAACGGTTAAAAGACAGCATTAAATACTTACTTGTCTCCGGGGTCATTTTCGAAGAGCTCGGCTTTACCTATTTAGGCCCGGTAGACGGCCATCATATCGACGACGTTATGAGCAGTTTAAAACAAGGTGCCCAAATCAAAGGGCCAGTGCTCATTCACGTTGTGACCAAAAAGGGGAAAGGGTACAAGCCGGCTGAAGAAGCGGCTGACAATCTGCACAGCGTCGGTGCGACGAAGGTGGAATCTGGCGCCCTCCAGCGTGCCCCGAAAGGACCGAACTACAAAAACGTGTTTGCCGACACGTTAATTCAACTCGCCGAACGCGACCCGCGAATCGTTGCCATTACACCGGCCATGCTTGGCGGCAGCGGTTTGATTAAATTTGTGGAACGCTTCCCGGATCGCTGTTTCGACGTCGGAATTGCTGAACAACATGCCACTACTTTGGCGGCTGGCATTGCGACCCAAGGACAAAAACCGGTGTTGGCCATTTATTCGACCTTTTTGCAGCGGGGTTACGATCAAGTGATACACGATATCGCGCGACAAAATTTGAACGTCTTTTTGGCCATAGACCGGGCGGGACTGGTCGGCGCGGACGGCGAAACACATCAAGGTGTCTTTGATATCGCGTTCCTGCGGTGTTTGCCAAACATGACGGTCATGATGCCGAAAGACGAGAACGAATTTCGCCACATGATTTACACGGCTCTTCAGTACGACGGCGGTCCCATTGCCGTGCGGTATCCTCGCGGCGAAGGGATGGGTGTCCCCATGGACGAACCGCTTCGCACCATTCCCATCGGCCAGTCGGAAATGCTGCACGAGGGGCAAGACGTCACGCTGTTGGCGTTTGGCCCGATGGTGTCCCTCGCGTTAAAAGCGGCACACGCGTTGCAAAAGGAAGGTATTCACGCTAGAGTCATTAACGCCCGATTTGCCAAACCCCTCGATACGGACATGCTGTTGCAACAGGCAAACGACGACATGCCAATTGTCACCATTGAGGAGGGAGTTACGGCGGGCGGTTTTGGCAGCGCCGTATTGGAGTTTTACGCCCAACACCACATTTACCACATGGCCGTGCAAACGATGGGTGTACCGGACTACTTTGTCGAGCACGGCAGCGTTCGCGAGCTGCGGGAAGAAGTCGGGCTCACTGTTGAAAACATTGCTGCGAAGGCTCGCAAAATGGCATTAAAGCGAAGACGGAGAGCGTAATTTGGAACGGAAAGTGCGACTGGACGTCCTCCTTGTGGAAAAGGGACGCTTTTCGACGCGGGAAAAGGCAAAGGCCGCCATTATGGCCGGTTTAGTGCGCGTTGACGGAGAGACAGTGGTCAAGGCGGGAACGAAAGTGCCGTGCCACGCGAAAGTGGAGGTCGACGCACCGCTGCACCCGTATGTCAGCCGGGGTGGATTAAAGCTAGAGAAAGCCCTTCGAGTTTTTGAATTTGAGATGGACGGTGCCGTTGTCGTCGACGTCGGTGCTTCGACCGGCGGTTTTACAGATTGCGCCCTTCAGCACGGCGCCCGGCACGTGTACGCTGTGGACGTTGGCTATGGACAGCTCGCCTGGAAATTGCGTCAAGACCCGCGCGTCACCGTGATGGAGCGAACGAATTTCCGGCACGTTTCGCCGGACGCATTTCGAGACCCGAGGCCGGACGTGGCGGTGGTCGACGTGTCGTTTATATCGTTGGACAAAATACTGCCGGTGTTAAAGCAGGTCCTGCCTCCCCACGGCGATGTACTCTCCCTCGTTAAACCGCAATTTGAAGCCGGCCGGAATCTAGTCGGAAAAAAAGGTGTTGTGCGCGACCCATCTGTCCACCGTTCCGTACTGTTTGACGTCTTTGACGCGGCGGAGTCCAACGGTTTTCACGTGCTCCATTTAACGTACTCGCCGATTACCGGCGGCGAAGGGAATATCGAATTTTTAGTGCACTGGGTCAAACAGGACGAGCCGAAACTCTCGGATGACGACTTGCGTCAGCTCGTAGAGGCGACCGTCTATCGCGCCCACAGTCACTTATACTAATACCCGGCCGAGACTCGCCCACGTAGTTGGAAAAAGTATTGCTCCGTGGTGCAGAAAAAGAGTACGCTAACCTACTCCCATGGACCGCTGTGGAGTGTTAACGGGAGTCTGGCATCGCAACGGAAGGGGATGGTGCGTCCGCGTCAGATTCACTCCGAAGGATTTGGCGGTATCGTGGCAAGCAAAGTTACCGAAAGGGAGGATTTCGCTGTTTTACGGCGAATGGTCATAGTGGGGTGATTGGCGTGCTCGAGCGTGGTGACGGTTTCGTCTATGTGCTGATTGTCTTACTGCTAGTGGCATGGGCGTGGTACTTTGCGAAAAGGCGTCGCGGTTTGTCATCTGGCACCATCCCAACGTCAGGTAAATTGGTTGAACTGTTAAAGGAAGAAGGGTACGACATCGTTTCCGGCAAGGCTAAAATTCCGGTGAAAGTCGATATCGGCGACAGAGAAACCGACGTTATCATGAGTGTCGACTGCATCGTTCGCCAAAACGGACGCAAGTACGTTGTAAAGGTTGAGAGAGAAGAGGGGGAGGCGGTGACGGTCAAGCGCGTCCGGGAACGGTTTCTCGCCGTATGTTTGGCTTTCCAGGCAGATGGGATCGTCGTTGTCAGCGCAGACAAAACGCGCATTAAACACGTCGACATAGACCTCCGCTCTTCTTTCAAGATGCACCGGCTGAGATGGGGAGTCGTTTCATTTTTGTTAGGTGTAGGACTGACGTTTTTCTGGCTATACTGAATGGCGTCACCGTATACGACGACACATGAGGTGAAGCGATTGACGACTATCGGACTTGCTGTGAACCCCGGGAAACCGAATGCTCGCATTGTCGCGAGGGAATTGCTCTACCTGCTGGAAAAGCACGGAGCCAGGGCCTTGATTGAAGATGGAATCGCGCAACAGCTGGGACGACCGGACGTAGCTCTGTCCCTCGACCGCTTTCCTAAACACGTGGACATGGTGTTTGTGCTCGGAGGAGACGGGACGTTGCTGGGCATTGCCCGCAAGTTTGCCCGCCACCACATTCCGATTCTCGGGTTCAACCTGGGGCATCTCGGCTTTTTGTCTGAAGCAGAGCCTGACAGTCTGGAAGATGCGGTAGAAAAGGTTCTCCACGGGCAATACACTGTAGAGAAGCGGATGATGCTGGAAACGGAAGTCATTCGCGGGAACCATAAGCTGGAGCAGAGTTGTGCGTTAAACGACGTCGGAATCGCCAAAGGTTCTTTCAGCCGTTTAATTACGAATGACGTCTACGTAGACGACATTTATTTGGGAACGTATTCGGGAGACGGAGTCATTGTTTCCAGTCCGACTGGCTCTACAGCTTATTCACTGTCCGCAGGTGGGCCGATCGTCAGTCCGCGAGTCGACGTCCTCCTCGTCACTCCTATCTGCCCCCACACCCTCAACGCGCGGCCAATTGTTCTTTCGGCTGAAGACTGCTTGCACATTCGTGTGGACGCCACCCATGAAGACATCGGTTTAACGATAGACGGACAATTAGGATTTAAACTGAAGGTCGATGACATTATCCGCGTGCGCCGCGCGCCGTACAACACACTGCTCGTGAAGTGGGAAGAGAGCTCTTTCTTTGACGTCGTCCGCAAGAAACTTCAGGGGGACACCGGGGATGTGCCGCAGTTGGAGGTTAAAAAATGAAAGGGCAGCGACAAATTAAAATTCGGGAAATTGTCACCAACTACGAGATTGAGACGCAAGAAGAGCTGGTCGAGCGGTTGAGAGCCGAAGGGTACAACGTCACGCAGGCCACCGTTTCCCGCGACATCAAAGAGCTCCGCCTCGTGAAAGTGCCCACCTCCGGCGGCCGCTACAAGTACTCTCTACCGGCGGACAGGCGGTTCGACCCGCTGCAGAAATTGCGGCGTTTGCTCGCGGACAGTTTTGTGGGCGTGGACTACAGCCACTGCTTTATCGTCATGAAAACACTGCCGGGAAATGCGCATGCTATAGCGGCCCTGCTCGACAACCTCGACTGGAAAGAAGTGATGGGCACGATCGCCGGAGATGACACCATTCTCATCATTTGCCGTGAAGAGTCGCAATGCCCGGTACTTGTCAACCGTTTCCTGGACATGTTGTAAGGGAGGTGTCGACGGGTGATCCGCGCATTGTCAATTCGCAATTTGGCTGTCATTGATTCAGTCGAGTTGACGTTCGGTTCCGGTTTACACGTCTTGACAGGGGAAACCGGTGCAGGCAAATCCATCATGATCGACGCGATCTCCCTCGTCCTCGGTGCTCGCGGTTCGTCTGAACTTGTCCGCCATGGGGCAAAAAAAGCGGAGATCGCCGCCCTGTTCGAATTTCCGGAGAAACACCCCGTATGGCAAAAGTTGGACGACTACGGTCTGAATGCAGACGATGACGGAACGTTGCTCATTAAACGGGACATTGCCCAAAACGGCAAGAGTACCTGTCGGGTAAACGGGCAAATCGTCACACTGACGATGTTAAGACAGATCGGGTCGCTGTTCATTGACGTACACGGTCAACACGACCATCAATCACTGCTGCGCGAAGAAGAACACGTGGCCTGGCTGGACGCCTACGCCGGGGAGCAGCTACAGCGGCTCAAGCAGGAGTACCGCCAGCTGTACAGTGAATACCGGCAAGTCGAACACGACCACCGTCGTTTGACAGAAGGGGAACGCGAAACGGTTCAGCGCATCGACCTCCTCGAATTTCAAGCTAAGGAAATCGCCGCTGCTCGATTGTCAGAAGACGAAGAGGAGCGTCTGCAAAGGCGGCGTCAAAAGCTGGCCCATATGGAAAAGCTGGTGCAACACGTTCAGGACGCCTATTATACCTTGAAAAGCGACGGCCAGGTGATGAACGACATCAGCCGCGCCTTGGCCCAGGTGGAGACAGCCGCCGGATACGATACAGAACTGATCGACGTTGCAGAAATGGTGAGAAATGCGTACTATCAACTGGAAGAAGCGGCGGTGACGTTAGGGCGACAAGCGGAGGGGCAGGAGTTTGACGAACGGGAATTAAACGAAGTCGAAGCCAGACTACACGTGATCGAACAACTGAAGCGCAAGTACGGTTCGACTGTTCGCGACATCATTCAATACGGGGAAAGAGTGGAAGCGGAACTGGACGTATTGAAAAACCGCGAATCCCACTCAGCGGAACTCAAATCCCGTTTGGATGAGTTACAAAAACAGTTAATTGTCAAAGCGCGCGGACTGAGCCAAATGCGCCGTGAAGCGGCGCGGACCCTTGAGCAGGAAGTGGAACGGGAGCTTGCCCAGTTACATATGAAACAGACGACGTTTAGAATCGAATTTCAGGCGTTGGCCCGTGCCGAAGAGGACAGGCCCCTCTACAAAGACGGCTGGGACCGGCTGCGGTTTGCCATTTCGCCCAATCCTGGAGAACCGCCCAAACCGTTGGCCAAAATAGCGTCGGGCGGCGAATTGTCGCGAGTCATGCTGGCGCTGAAAACGATTTTCCACGACGTGGACGAAGCGGGAACTTTGATTTTTGACGAAATTGATACAGGTGTAAGCGGCCGGGCTGCCCAGGCTATTGCTGAAAAGTTGTACCGCATTGCCAAAAAGCGTCAGGTACTGTGTGTCACCCACTTGCCGCAAGTGGCCAGCATGGCAGACTGCCATTTTTACATTGACAAACAAGTGGAGTCAGACAGTGCCGTAACGAACGTGCGCGTTCTGTCGCAGCAAGACCGCATCAACGAACTGGCCCGCATGTTAGGCGGCGTGGAAGTCACTCAAAAAACGAAACAACATGCGGAGGAGATGCTGCGTTTAGCAGCTCAAAGCAAAAAAGGCGCATGAATATTTTACCACCTGAACTGCCATATTACCGTTAGAGGTGGTCTCGTGTTTCCATTTCCTTTTGACCGCTGACACAAGAGGCAGTTTCTTTTTTTTGTGGAATGATTTATGCTGTATGGCCGACGAGGAGTCAGCTCAATTTAAGGGATACGATGTACGGTCATCAAAGGTATGGCTTAGGTAGGCCGCGATCGGAGTGTGATGTTTTTGGACCGAAGACAAACAAAAAAATGTGTCGGTCTTGCCCTCGTGGTCTTGATCGTATTCGTCTCAACGACTCCCGGTTTTCAACAGTTTTTTTCCATACCGAAAGACATCAGGATGCTTTACGGAGCAGAGAAGATATGGAAAATCGGAATGCCGGCCACAGCCACGGCGCAAGTGTCAGATCCGGAAGTCGTCCGTATTAACGGCAATCGTTCGTCGACAGTGCCAGTCGACTTGAACCAACCGTTCAAACTGCATTCCGCCAAAAAAGGTCAAACGACGGTTCGGTTAAAACTGTTTGGCGCATTGCCGATAAAGACCATGAACGTGCGGGTCATTCCGGAGTTGAAAGTCATACCGGGTGGCCAGTCCATCGGAGTGAAGTTGCATTCTGAGGGAATGCTCGTCGTCGGTCACCATCACGTCGAAAGCGACGGTAAAGACATATCTCCAGGCCAAGCAGCAGACATTCGAGTGGGCGACCGCTTGCTAAAAATGAACGGCGTCAAACTGATAAAGCCTGAGCAAGTGGACGGGATCGTCCAGCAGGCGGGCGAACGTGGCGAGGATATTGACATTTTACTTGCCCGGGGCAACAAACAGCTGTCCGTTACGTTAAAACCGGTTCGCGCCACTGAAAGTCAGGTGTACCGCCTTGGGCTCTATATACGCAATGCCACGTCTGGAGTGGGGACGTTAACCTTTTATGATCCGGAACATCGCGTATACGGGGCGCTCGGTCATGTCATTTCCGACACAGATACCGGCGAACCGATACCCGCGGGGGGCGGGAAAATTGTTCAATCAAATGTCACAGCGGTGGAGAAAGGCGCTTCTGGAAAACCGGGTGAAAAGCGAGCGATCTTTTTTAATGAGGACGAGGTTTTAGGGAATATTGAGAAAAATTCCCGCTTCGGCATATTCGGCAAAATGACGGAGTTGCCGGATCATTACTACACAGACAAAGCCATTCCCGTCGGACTGATGGAGGACGTCAAAGAGGGGCCGGCACACATTTACACTGTCGTCGAAGGCCAGAGAGTGGAAAAGTACGACATTGAAATTGTAAATGTCATCGAGCAGAAGTACGCTGCCACTAAAGGGATGATCATCAAAGTGAC
>k87-1369493_pt1 | contig 29434 bp, 28 predicted proteins | sample MGYA00084031_6733416 | MGnify analysis MGYA00084031
ACATATACCCGGGCCACACTGCAGCGGCTGTTCGTGATCGCGCTCTGCATCTCGCTCTTCCATTTGGCGATTCTCGCCTTGTTCGGGTCGATGATGAAAGACGCGGTCTACGACGCAAAGCAGCTGTCCCCCGTTTTGGTGCTGATACTCGGCGGCTATTTGCTCTCCAGTATAGGTGAGTATTTGACGCGGCAGGACACGAAGGGAGCTTTTCCGCCGTCAGCGTATGCTGCATCTCTGGGCGGGCAATTGCTCGGATCGCGCCTGCTGCTGGCCCTTGGCTATACGGCGGTGACAGGTCTTTTGCTGCTTGTCTTGAGCTTCCTTTGGGGGGTTGCCAAAAAGCCGCTCGGCGACGCGCTCTACTGGTTGTTCGGGCCTGCTTTGCGAGCGGCCGGAAATTTGATAGAACAGCTGGCAGGCGCTCTGGGGAACAACCAAAGAGTGAATGACCTGATGAACGAGTCTACGGAAGCAACGGATGAACTCCCGCTGGACGAGATGGAGTTTGCCGGAGAGCCATTATTTTCGCTTTGGGAGCCGTATCTCATCGGGGGTATTGTTGTCGTTGTGGCGGCCTCGGTGGGCTGGGCGATTTGGAAGCGGAGACGGCGGACTGCAAGTCTGAGCGCTGCTGACATCCCCGTCCAGGCTGAAACCGCCTTGCAGGAACTGACCGATGAAGGAGCCAATGAAGGACGGCCGATCTGGAATTTGGACGAGCTGCGGAAAAAGACGGCAGGCCCCGAGGAAGACCCGGTTCGCTACAGCTACTACCGCTTTTTGCTGCACATGGCAGATGCCGGCTTGCGAATCGAGCCCTTCGAGACAAGCCAGGAGTATTTGCGACGCCTGCGCCGAGAGTGGCCTCATCCGGACGCGCTCGAATTGGCTGGACGCATCACGCGGTACTATGAGCAGTACCGGTATTTGGAAAAGCCGCTGTCTTCGGAGGAGCTGGCCGACCTGCGGGATTGTGTGGAAACGATACAAAAGACTATGGAATAGGAAAGAGGGTGCCCGACTGGGACACCCTCTCTTTCATGCGTCTTCGCACCGTAGTATACCGGACTAATCGCCAAATGAAGCAAGGAATACGCCTCTCTTCCTCACGCGGGGTTTTCCTTTTCCCCGCCAAACCGGAAGTGACATCTAGGCGGCTTCTTCTGCCTCTCCATCCGATTTTTCCTTCGCTTTGTTCAAAATGACAATTCCCACGATAACAAGGACGAGCGCAACAACCTTGATCAGGCTCAGGCTTTCCTGAAAAGCGAACACCCCGATCAAAGCAGTCAAAGCCGTTCCTACTCCTGACCAGGTTGCATAGGCCGTGGAGAGCGGAATCGTCTTGAGGGCAAAGCTCAGACACGTAAACGAGGCCAAAAAACCGATGGCCACACCGATGGAGGGCCAGAGAACCGTAAAGCCTTCCGATATTTTCAGCATCGTAGAGCCGAACGTCTCCAGCGCTATCGCCAAGCTTAAATAGATCACACCTGTCACAACCGATAACCTCCCACTTATTTCGCAAGATTCAGCAGGACAATGCCAATGATCAGGATGGCAATGCCTGCGATCGCTTGCTTGTTTACTTTTTCTCTAAACAGGTACACGCCCACAAGCACGGTCAGAATCGTCCCGACGCCGCTCCAGGTCGCATACGAAAGCCCCAGCGGAAGTGCTTTCAGCGCCAGGGACAATGCATAGAAGGCCGCTCCGTAACCGATCACCACGCCGACACTCGGCAAAAAGCGCGAAAAACCGTTGGACAGCTTTAACATGGTAGAAGCGAATACCTCCAGGACAATCGCTGCCCCCAGAAATACATAGGCCATGATTCTTTTCCCCTCTCATTTGTGTACGTGCAATTCCAGGCCAGCTCCGCTCAATCCGATTCTCCCTTGGTGAGCTGGATTAATCTCGCGATGACTTTCGCTTTCATCTCGTCATTTACAGGATTGAACTGGAACATGTCGTTATACCACAGTCCATCCGCGACGAGGTAGATGATATTGGCTAACACAGGGTCGATCTGGTCTTCTCCGGTCTTGGCGTAGAACTGCAAAAAACAGTCCTCCAAAGGACGGAGCAGCTCTCGGTTCTCCATCACTCCACTGAACAATGCCGAATACAGCTCATTATTTTTTGACTTGTCGTCGCCCGTCAGCTTCAAGTACGTCCGAGTCCATCTTCCGCGAGGGTCATCGTCTTCATCGTAAATGGCTTGGAATTGCTTTTCGACTTGTTCCTTGGCATAGATGACGATGGCTTCGATCAAGGCTTCTTTGGTTGAGAAGTGATACAAAAGGCCTCCCTTGCTTACCTGGGCCTCCTTGGCAACGGCATCCAAAGTGAGCTGGGCTGCTCCTTCGGAAAGAATGACGCGAGTCGCGGCCTCGATTATGTCAACGCGTTTAGATGAACGCATATGTCATGCCCCCCTGTTTTGTCCACATCATTAGTGTACCGTCTGGACGGTTTAGTTTTCAACGTTTTTTTATCTATTCCACCTATCACCCTATCAAGACTGACTGGCTCAAGTGTTGTTCGAGGTCGAGGACTCGCTCACGTGTTGCTTATGTCCCGGACTTGTTCCCGTGTTGCTCAGGGCCTGGGCTCGCTCAAGTGTTGTTCATGCCCTGGGCTCGTTCGCATGCTGCTCATCTCCCGCCGCAGCTTCGCAAGGCTTCCGTTGACAGCCCCCCTTCCCGTGAATAATGTCTGTCTTCGCTTTTGCCATTTTTAAAAATGAATGAACCAAATGGTTAATGGAAGAGGAGAGGAAATCATGCAGGGCTTGCAGCAGTGGCTTGGCAAGCGGGTGACAATCTCTTACCTTCCCGCAAAAGCGCTTTTTCTCAGCCTGCACGTCCTCGCCAATCCCGACCACCACACCTCCCGTATCGGCCGGGTGCGCGAAAGCAGCCGTGGTTTCAAGCTGCGATGAAAAGGCCGCAAATGAGCCGTATAGCCTTGCCTTTGCCTTTACTTTGCCCTCCGTTTTTTTCAGACAAAACAGCCACCAGAGTCGGTGGCTGTTTGCTTTGTTTTCTTTCATTTGCTCGGGCTTTTTTCTGGCATAGCAGCTACCGGAATTCCTTCCGAAACAAAACGCGATCCTGTCCCTTGCCGTCATGGCTCACAAATACGGGCACGCCATCCACCTCGCCGTTCCCTTTTTCTATCTAAAATCCCATGCGCTCCTGATGGAATGCGGCGATCCTCGCGGGGTGTGGGGAAGAAGCTTTCTCCCGATCCGCCCCGAGCTCTTGCAGGCAATCCGCAAGAAGCAGCTCTCGGTCTTTACCTGTCACTTGCCCATGGACACCAGCCGGCCCATCAGTACTGGCGGTGCGATCATGGAAGCGTTGGAAGCCCAAGCTATGCAGCCTTTCTGGCGGGAAGGAAACGGGCATGTCGGCATGATTTGCCGGGTAAAAGAGACGGATACCCCGTGTTTAATCGATCGTTTAACATCGATTTTCGCCATCCCCTGCGTTGACTTTGAGGGAAACAGCGAGAGAAGATTCAGTGCATTGCCATCGTTCCCGGCTGCGGGGATGTGGTCGACCGAATGCGTGAAGCGGAAGCGCTGGGCGCCGATGAGAAATCTGATGTGAAGCTTATTTCTCAGACACGGTGGTGGCTGTAGAGACTGGGCGGTTTTCCACGGGAATGGACGGCGGATCGAATCGTATAATGCAGCCCAATTACGTAAGATACTTGTTTGGCGATGATCACGGTATGGCTCCTTCCTGACACAGGTTGCCACATATTACCACTGCGGACGAGAACAAAAAAAGATAGCTCATTTCTTAACCAAGAAGCAGAGCTATCCTGCCTATGTTTTTGTATGTAAGGAAGCTTTCTTTCGATTGTGCGAATCACCCGCCTTGCCGTGTGCGTCCGACCGGCAGCCACTCCTTGGGCGTGGCCGTTTTTTCCAGCGGAAACCGCTTTTTCTCGGTCCGCTCGATCTGGGTGATCTGCGATTCGTGCACGATGATGTTCAGCGTCCCGTACTCCAGCCCCTCAAGAGCTTGCAAAATCATCTCCAGACGGGTGTCAACGGATTTTCCATGTCCTTTGTTCGACATACGTTCCACTCCTGTTTATGCCCGATTTGATTTGCTTTCTCGATTGCATGGTCGCGGGTTATCCGGACCTGGCGCGATTAAAGAAATGAATAATCTGCATTATTCATATCATATAAGTCGGATTTAAAGGCCAAAAAAGTACTACAACACCTTTTCCATCATCGTACACGAGCGTCTGCAAAAGACAATCGGAAGCTTTTTGGCTTTCGCCTGGCTCTTTACGTGACAAGACAGATTGTGATTGACGAAATCCGTAAACACTACGATCATTTTCGTATCAGCGGGGATGTTCACTTTGTACTGGGAATGTTTGCGTCCCGTGACGTGATAAATTTGCCGGTAACCGCGTCCGTGGAGCACATCGGTGATATTGCCCAAGCGGTCTCCGCCAATGACCAAAACTGCTGACATCGCTTCTCCCTCCAGACCTTTTCCTTTTTTCAATACCGTACAATCCGTTCGTGATTTCTGTTCGCTTGCTGTTCTCGTGTATTCCTGATCGTCAAAAGACAAGCAGAGCCCCTTGGTTGCGGGGAAACCTCCAGTTGTCCAGTCGGTTTCGCAGTGTTCGCGCGTAATTCCAAGTATTTTTATAGGTTTTTACATCATTATAAAAAGTTCGTTGTTGCCTGTCAACGGCTGTTTGTGGTGTGAACTGTTTCCGCTGGTAATTAATTGCAATTCATCGTTGTTTCGTGCTTTTAAAAATGGTGGGTGTTCGCGCGATAGTGGAGGAGATGAAACAGGGAGAAAACACTTCAGGTTCGGTGGGACACTTGCTGGGGGGCTGTACTGGCCGGCCCCATTTCAAAAGCGGAAGCCGCGTCCAAAAGCAGTATTTTCAAAGATGCGATTCAGAGTTGGACGCTAAGGGCAGCTTCCGCTTTTGGAATGGAGCCTGGGCGGTGTCCCAAAGACCTTCGCTGTTTTCTCCCTGTTTCATCTCTACAGCTTTTCGTTTTTACCGGTATTTTTAGAAGGAGAATCAAGGAAGACGCAAAAAAGAAAGACCTTCTTATTGGGAAGGCCTTTCCTTGCTTCTTGTTTCTTTAGACTTTTATTCATCTGCTTGTGGAAACAAAGCTTCGTTCCGATATCGCAACGGGTCGGTCACGCCAATCGTTTTTGCTTTGTTTATCTAACTGAGACAAAACAGCATTCCTTAAAAAGCCCGTCCGTATTGCTTCGGAGGCACGAGTTCGCCGTTTAGCTGCTTGATCGCGTGCAGCGCCCAGTACGGGTCGCGGAGCATGGCGCGGCCGACGGCGACCAGATCAGCGTCACCGTTGCCGAGCGTCGCTGCGGCAAGATGGGGGTCGTCGAGGATGCCTACGGCGATGACCGGGACGTCAAGCGCTTCCTTGATCGCACGGGCCATCGGGACCTGGTAGCCGGGATGGATGCCGGGGCGGCCACCCGAACCAATCGGGCCTTCTCCGCCGCTGGTGATGTGGAAGATGTCCACGCCCGCCTCCCGGTAACGCCGGCAAAGCTCGGTGCTGTATTCCAATCCGTAGCCGCCGTCGATATACTCGACTGCCGATATCCGCATGATCAGCGGCATTTCCGGCGGCAGCACGCTTTTGACAGCCTGGATGACTTCGATGCCGAACAGCGCGGGGTCCTGGCCGTACTCGTCGCTCCGCTTGTTGGTAGCCGGGGAGTGGAACTGGTGGATCAAATAGCCGTGCGCCCCGTGCAGCTCGATGGTGTCTACGCCAGCTTCGACAGCCCGCCGCGCTGCATCGCGGAACAGCCCGACCATTTCCTTCACCTCGTCCGTGGTGAGGGCACGCGGCGTCTTGAACTGATCGCTGAATGCGATAGGCGACGGTGCGACAGGCACTTCCGCATCCTGCGCCTTGCGTCCAGCATGAGCGATCTGGATGCCGATCTTCGTTCCGTATTTCTGCACTTCGGAGATGATTCTTGCGAAGGCGGGAACTTGCTCGTCAGACCACAGGCCGAGATCGTAATCGGTAATCCGCCCGTCCGGGTCCACATCGGTCATTTCCATGATGATCAGTCCGGTACCGCCGACAGCCCGGGATACGTAGTGGACGAAATGCCAATCGTTCGGCGCGCCGTCCTTGGCCTCTACGGAATACTGGCACATCGGGGGCATGACGATACGGTTTTTGAGCGACAACCCTTTGTACTGAAATGGGGAATCCAGCTTGATCATAGCCATACTGTTAGCTCCAGCTCCTTCCTTTTCTTTCGGTACGTTTATCATCTCAAAAGCGCCCCCGATTGGCAAAGCTTCTTGACACTTTCGTTGCAGTTTTGACAGGAGGAGACACCCGATACAACTGGTGCGGCCTTCCGCCATTCTCTGATGGCCCGCCATTTTCCTCCAATCAAGAAAAACAAAAGCCCACAAGCCGAAGCGTTCCGACTTGCGGGCAGTCCAGTGCTCCTCATTCATACAGATCTTCTGTAATGAGAACAACCTCGCCGAGGTGGCCTGGATTGTCAGGAGAGTCGCTTTTCATCTCAAGCAGATAAAAGCCGTCCACATATGTAAAGGAAGCGGAGACGGCGTCCTTTTTTGCCGGCACGCCTGCCGAATTGACCGTCAGCCCCAACGCTCCCATCACCTTCATGATATCATCCGGATATTTGTAAGGCGCTCCCTTCTCTATCGACAGCTTAATCCGCACGGCTTTCCCGTCCATAAATATGACGCTGATCGTCCCGATTCCAACCGTATAATCATTTTGTCTGTACGGCATCTGCTTTTCTGTGGACGTCAGTATCCTTTCGCCATTCTCGGATTGAATCGGTGTCCCCAGTACTGCGGAAACCTCTTCTTCCGTCTTGCCCGCAATTAATGTAATATCAAATAGTCCCGTTGCTGCATTTTCAATTTGACCAGGTTCGCTGCCGGCTGCGGCAGCCCCCGTGCCCTGCTCTGGATTGGCACCCGGCTTAGCAGTATCCGGTACGGGTGTTTCCTTTGCTTCCTGCTGTCCCTGGACGGATGCGGTCCTTTGATCAAACACATCCTGAGGCTGCGTCTTCTCTGTGGTACAGCCCGTTAGAATTGCGATAGCCACTATTAGGTATGCAATCTGTTTCATGACAACCCCCTTCCGCCTCCCCTTCATTATACGCCATCCGAGCTGAATTCACTATTTTCTGTAAATAAATATCATAGACAAACATAAAGAAAGCTTCCATTGAAGCTCTTCGAAGAAGCAGATTCTTCGTTGCAGGAAGCGAAAAAACCCCCTTGGGCAACCTGTATGGCCGCCTTTCGGGGGTCGTCAAAAACTTTTCCTATTTCCTTTATTCCGGCATGGAACCGATATAGTTGGACTGCGGGCGGATAATCCGGTTGTTGCTCGCCTGCTCCAGGACGTGAGCGCTCCAGCCTACCACACGGCTCACGGCGAAGGTCGGCGTGAACAGGAAGTCATCCAGGCCCACGGCACGCATCACTGCTGCGGCAAAAAACTCTACGTTGGTATGCAGCTTGCGGCCCGGTTTATATTCGTCCAAAAGCTTCAAGCCGACTTGTTCCACGTGGGTCGCCAGGTCAAACCACGGATCGTCGGCAGAGAGCTGGGAAGCTACCACGCGAAGCGCTGTCGCCCGTGGATCGATTGTCTTGTAAACGCGATGGCCAAAGCCCATCAAACGCTCGCCGTTTTCCAGCTTGGCGCGGAGCCAAGGCTCTGCGTTTTCCTTCGTGCCGATGGCTTCGATCATTTCCGTTACTTCAGAAGGAGCGCCGCCATGCAGCGGTCCTTTCAATGCGCCGATTGCCGCTGTGATCGAAGAGATCAGGTCCGATTGAGTCGAGGCGACGACTCGTCCGGAGAATGTCGATGCGTTCATGCCATGCTCCTGGGTGAGGATCAGGTAGGCATCCAGGGCCCGGACATGCGCCGGACTCGGCTCCTGACCTTTCAGCATATACAGGTAGTTGGCTGTATGATTCAGGTCCTGGCGGGGATTGAGCGGTTCGCGTCCAGCCAGGCGGGCAAAGCGGTGAGCGACGATTGTCGGCATTTTCGCGGTCAGAGAAATCACCTGATCGAGGCTTGGCGGCCATGCGTGATCGGGAGCAGCCAGCGCAGAGACGCCGGTCCTCAGCACACTCATCATATCGACATCCGCAGGTATCAGATCGAGAATGCCTTTTACATGTGCAGGCAGTTCCCGGTTGGCCCTCATTTTGTCTTGCAGCTCGGCAAGCTCCTGTGCGCTCGGCAGGTGCCCGTACCAGAGCAGGTGAGCGACTTCCTCAAAGGTGTGATGAATCGCCAGATCCCGCGCCCAGTGGCCGCGGTAAACCAGGAGTCCGTTTTGGCCATCCACCAGACTTAAATCCGTTTCGGCTACGGCAATCCCGTCTAAACCGATTGCTAACGTATGTGTTGTCATGATCACCACTCCTTTTTTCTCCGTATCTTTCCCTTAAGTATATCGATTAAAAAACACAAAGGGAAATAGAAGAAATCAGGGGTTTTGATCACTTTCTGCAATCAATTGGCAGGCGTCGCCGGCTTTGTCCTTCGACGCCCATACGTCATGAAGCGCCAGACGGTTTCCATCGGACCTCGTTCGAAATATCTCATCCAGATCGTGCTTGCGACCAACTGAAAGACATAGATGCCGATAGCCAGGTACAGCCACTGAACAAGCGGCATCGGCTGGATGTGGAAGAAATGAATGATCGTCATCACGAGAAATGTCTGCCCGAGATAGTTGCTCAACGCCATTTGACCTGCGTACCCAAAAGGTCGCAGCACGCGCTGGATCCTTTCTTTCGTCAACAGAACAAACAGGCCCGCAATAAAAAACAAGGCAGTCGGCAGGGTTCCCAGATTGACCATAATTTCACGGGCAGCGTCCATCGTTTCTCCCGGATGTACATAAGTCCAAATCATGGCGCATTCTACTGGAATGCTTAGCACCAGTGCGGTCAGACAGACGCTTTTCAAAAGCTTAACGTGCGTAGCCACAGCACTGATCAGGCCTCGTTTCCCTGCATACAAGCCCAGCAGGAACATCGTGAAAATGGCGAGAATGTCGCTGCCAATAGCGCTTGCCCAGGTGTTTATTTCCACGCCCGACAGCGTTTGCCAAAGCACGATCGCCTTTGCCACCGTGTACAGAAGCCCTGTGCCTCCCGCCCAAGCCAGGATGGTTGATGTCTTTCTCCGATAAAACGGTATCAACAAAAATCCGATGACAGCATAAACGGTCAGAATGTCCCCAAACCAAATCACCATATGCACAATACCAATCAAAAGCAGGGCCAGCAGCCTCCGGGTAAAGCGCCAATACACTTTGTCCCTCCGCTGCTCAGCACGAGACATGAAAATAAAAAATCCCAGGCCGAACAGGAATGAAAAAATACTATAGAACTTGGTCTGAATCATTACATCGTACAGCAGTCTCAAAAGCGCATTAATCCCCGTCTCTTCCGGCATCGGCATCTCTTCCGTATAAATAAGAAAAGAGGGCATATTTACGATCAAAATGCCAAACAGAGCAATCCCCCTGACGATGTCGATGGAAAAGATCCGATCTCTTTTAGCGATGGGTTCCGCCCCCATTGGTTTCAACTCCTTTGTTTAATCACACTAAACAAAAAGGAGTATACTAAAAGAAAAGAAAGCTGTTCCAGCGATATTCCTTACAGTTTGCTTACAGCTTTGTAATCTCTGTTCGTTTTTCTCTACCGGGGCACGCTAATGCACAGTCTCCATCGGTGAGTACAAGGCTTCCAAAATATCGACAAAGTGCTGTGCGGCCTCGCTCAAGCCTGTTTTCGGAACGAGCAGGTAGGAAGCCGCACTGGGAACAGTCAGCCCGGGAGTGGGCAGCTCGATAAAGCGGTTCTCAAACAGCTCCCGGCTGATCGCTGACCGTGGCAAAAAGGAAACCCCGAGACCTTCTTCAATAAACCATTTGGTAATATCGACCTGGGAAACGGCCATGGTCCGAAGCGACAAGCCCCGCTGTCTGAGCAGCAAAAGCAGATCGTCCCAGTAGCCGGGGTGATTGTGGGTCAACAGCCGCTTCGTTTGCAGCTCCTGCTCCCAGTCAGGCAGCGGTGCCTCCATGTCTCCACCGTAATGCGGCACGGCAAATACGACCGGGTCTTCGTACAGTTTGTAGGCGGAAAGCTGCAGCTCACCCGGAATCATTCGCGTCAATCCGATATCAGCCTGTCCACTCTGAACGAATGGCCCAATCTCGACGGAATCAGCCAGCTTGATCGACAAGTCCACATCCGGATAAAGCTTGGTGTAGCGATGAATCAAATGGGACAACCGGGTTCGGGCAATGATCGGCGAGACAGCCAATTGAAGCTTCTCGCGGTAGCCCTGCCGCCACGCCATCAGATCTTCCAATCCGTGATGCCACTGCTCCAATAGTCCTCTTGCGTGCGGCAGGTAGCGCTTGCCTGCGGGCGTCAAGCGGACCCGCTTTCCGACGCGTTCAAACAGCTTCAACCCCAGTTCGGTCTCGAGAATGCGAATATGTTGGCTGACTGTTGGCTGCGCGATAAACAACGCCTCCGCGGTCTGATGGAAATTCTCTGTGGTTGCAGCCATCACAAACGTCTGCAAAACGCGAAAATCCAAAGGTCCCCCTCCTTTATCCTTGCAGGCTTGACCCTTGTATATATGATCGGGTCGTACCGGGTTCTCACCATTCTATTCTATATCGCAAAGAAAAACGTCCCCATGCTGCTGCCAATATTGCGAAGCACCTGCTACTTGCTTTAGGCTCGGCACTTCTTATTTTGCCATGCAGACAGGCGTACAGGAAGGGAAGACTCCTTTTTTTGCGCAAGCCATCGCCACATTTGTCACAGGCAGTGTCCACCGACCGGAAATATCCGGGACTTTTGCCGTCTTGTCAGCCGTTCTCTTGTCTACCATTATCACGAAACACGACAGGAAATCCAGCCAACGGACAGGATACCCCCCCTTTTCTCCTGGTTCCATCTTCCTCTTTTTTAAACATATTACCAATTTTCGACATCTTTGCCCTCTTTATGTGGTACAATACGAAATCGGGGCGAGAAACGTCTTTTTTTGCCCCTACAGAGAGAAAATATTTGAGGAGGAAGAAAATGGAGACCACCACAAACGTGACCCCGCCTCGCAAAAGCTCGAAAAAGGCGCTGCTGATCGCCGGTGCAGTCGGGGTTGCGATTCTAGGCGGATTGGGTACTGCGTACGCCAAGCTGGACCTGTTCAAAAGTGCCAAAACGATTTATTTAGAGGCAGAGGCCAACAATGTCAAGCAACTGGCAGACGATGCCTCCCAGTCCTTTGGAGAATACGAAAAATATATCAAGCCTTACCTGGAGAAGCCTGTTCACTCCACGATGGAACTGAGCCAATTCAACATTGACGCAGATATTCCGGACCCGCAGGCTCAAAAGGTTTTGGACCTGTTGAAGAGCGCCAAGCTTGTCGTTGAAGCGAATGCGGATGAACAAAAGCGGCAGCAGTCCGGCAACTTTGAAATCCATCTCAAAGACAACAAGCTGATCAACATGGAGTATTTTGTCGACGATACGAAGATGGGCTTCCGTTTCCCTGACTTCTACCCCAAGTACGGCTATGTTGATTTGAAAGACCGCGATGTGATCAAGGAAAAGCTCGGCGAAGAGCTGCCGAAGCGCCTGGTTACCAACAAAGATATGTATGAAGCGATCAAATTCAGCCGCGAAGAGGTATCCAGCATTTTCGCTCCGTATGCGCTGATGTACGCTGAAAGCTTGAAAGACTCCCAGATCGCGATGAACAAAAACGCCTCTTTCTCCGAGGAAGGCTACAAGACAGACGCACGCGAAATCACTGTCACCTTCAACGCCGAGGAAGCGAAAGCGCTGTTTACGAAAATGGCCGAAAAGGCAAAAGCGGATGAAAAGCTGTTCGACCTGATCTACAACCGCTACCACAACGTATCAACACTGCTCATCGACAGCGGATACCCTGACGTACAGGAGCTTTCCAAGGATGAGTTCAAGAAGGAATACGAAAAAGCTTTCGACGATGCACTGAAGGATCTGAAAGATACAAAAAACTCCAAAGAACAGCTGAAAATGATCGTTCTCGTAGATGGAGACCATCAGATTCTTTCCCGCAAGCTGGTATTTGTCGAAGAGAACCAGAAAGAACAAAACATCTGGTCCAGCGTAGGCTTCAAAAACGGAGCAGACACGTACCAACGCTACTCCCTGTTCGTTGAGGATGGCGGCGAAAAAGGCGAAATGACCCTCAGCTACAAAGCAAACAAACAAGGCGACAAAACAACAGGAACGGTAGCTTTCCTGTTTGACGCCCAGCCGGACGTATTGCTCGACTTGACAACCAAATTCGAGACAACGAAGCAAGCCGACAAGGAAAACGGCACGTACGACTTCACGCTGAAAGCCAAGTCCGATTCTGATCCAGAGACGATCTCCCTGACCGGCCAAGTGACATCAGCCGTAACCAAAACAGAAAACGGACGCGATACTGACGGCACGTTCAAGGTGAACTTTGAACAATCCACTCCTGACATGCCAAAGAGCTTGAGCATGAACCTCAAGTTCAAGGAAGAATTCGGCAAGGCAATTACCATGCCGAGCTTGAGCGCTGACAATGCGGTCAACGTCGCGACTGTGACAGAAGAAGAAATGATGCAGATTCAGCAGGAAGTAGGCACTGCTGCCCAACAGTTTATGATGAAAAACATGGAGCTGTTCCAAGAGTTCATGCCTCCTATGCAATAAACCCGGGCTTTCGTTCGGATGATTCGACAAAAAACCTCTTTCTTTTGAAGAAAGAGGTTTTTTTGTCGATAAAAAAATGGCAAAACCTTGCAATGAATATAAAAAATTACTTTTCCTTTGAAGGAATACAGTTTCTCCAGACGAATAATTACCAATATTTAGAATTCTATCAAATGACAGGAGGAGAATGTGTGAAAAAACAAGCGAAATCGTTCATTCCCTTATCCCTCTCCGCAGCCTTATTGTTCAGCGTTGCTCCCGGCGGTGTCTACGCTTCCGAGGATCTGAGCAAACGGGAGCTGTCAAAGCTGAACAGCGTCACCAATGCAGTAGTGGAGCAGGGAGCAGCAACAGCCAAAATCTCTCCCCGCCTGAACACAACATCGCGGAAAGAGGTAAGCGTCATCGTGCAGCTGCAAGGAGAACCTGCCGCGAGCGAAGCGTCCTACAAACGCGGTTCGCGCTCTTCTGCCACGCGCTCGGCTGAATCGCGTGTCTCCCGCGAACAAACCTCCTTCTTGAAGGAAGCGCGCAAGAAAAATATCGATCTACATGTAGAACGCACTTTTTCACATGTCTTCAACGGGATGGAAATGACGCTGCCTGCCAACGAAATCGAGAGTCTGGCCAGCCTGCCGCAGGTAAAAGCAGTTTATGAAAACACGATCTACACCATCCCCGATGTCGAGCTTGACGCGATGAATGGCCGCGAATTCAAGTACGATATCGCTCCCCTCAAGCAGATTGGCGTCCTGGATATGTGGGATGCAGGTCTCACCGGAAAAGGGTTGAAGGTCGGTGTCATCGATACAGGTGTCGACTATCTGCATCCTGACCTGAAGGATGCCTACAAAGGCGGCTACGACTCCTACGACAATGACAAGGACCCGTATGAAGAGGCGCCCATCTCGCCCGATGACGATGCAAAAGGCGAAGGCGGCTACGAGGGCTCCTCGCACGGTACGCACGTCTCCGGGACGATTGTGGGCCGCGCCAAGAACAAAACGTCCGATGTGCAGGTAAAGGGGATCGCCTATGAGGCCGATCTCTACGTGTACCGGGTACTCGGACGAAAAGGCGGCAGCTCCGCACAGGTGATCGACGGTATCGAAAAAGCGGTGAGAGACGGCATGGACGTAATCAACCTGTCACTCGGGGCAGACATCGAAAAGAATGCCGACTCCCCCGACTCGATTGCGGTCAACAACGCGATGCGCGCAGGCGTCATCACTGTAGTAGCCAACGGCAATGCCGCCTCCGACGAGCCGGGCAGATTTTACTACACGGCCGGCTCCCCGGCAGGAGCGAAGCTGCCGATCTCTGTCGCGGCAGTGAATTCTCCAAGCATTCTGTACGACGCTTCCGCCAGCTCATCTCTCGGCCAAGACTACCAATTCCACGTCATGGCCTGGCAGATCAGGGAAGACAATTTCAGCGAGCTGATCGGCACAAATCCGCTCCCTGTCGTGTACGCCAACCTGGGCTCGGTTCAAGATTTTGAGAAGGTAGACGTAGCTGGCAAGGTCGCTCTCGTGTCCCGCGGCACCCTCGCCTTCACTGACAAAATCATCAACGCGAAAAAGGCTGGCGCTGTAGCGGTAATCGTCTTTAATGGAAACGACAAAGACGGCGATGGACAGGCAGACCTCAATCTCCCGCCGGAAGATCGCGGCGGTTATGTGGACACCATACTGGGCGACCAGATGGATGCTATCCCTACCTTTGACATGAAGGGAACGGAAGGACGGGCTCTCGCCTTGCAGCTCCTGAACAATCCGTCCAGCCCTGTCACCCTTACCTTCTCCAGCGACTATCCGACCACCAGTGACAATGGAGACAAGGTAGCCAGCTTCAGCTCCCGCGGTCCCGTGCTTGGCGACAATTACTCGATCAAGCCGGATGTAGGCGCCCCAGGGGTTTCCATTCTGTCCGCTTATCCGGCATGGTCCAAGCTGATCGACGGTGCCAGCTACGAGAAGGCATACGCTCGCTCCAACGGAACCAGCATGGCGACCCCGCACGTTGCCGGCCTTGCTCTCCTGTTGAAGGAGGCCCATCCGGAATGGACTCCCTTTGACGTAAAAGCCGCTCTGTCCAATACGGCAAAGCCGCTGTATGAGGAAGAGGATGTTCTCTACGACGTTTACTCCCAGGGAGCAGGCCGCGTCGATGGATTTGCGGCGATGAAAACTCCTGCCCTGCTGCAGACAGTAGAGCAGCTCACCATCTTAAACGAAGATTTTGAAGCGGAGACGATCGAATACAACGGCTCCAACTACAGCTTCGGTCTGCTGAAAGCAGGCAGCAAGCCTGTTTCGCAAACGCTGCAAGTCAAGAACACGTCCGATAAAGAAGTGAGCTACAGAGCCGAGGTCAACATGCACAGCTCGGTAACCACCGATCCTTATCGTCCAAAGGATACACCGGACCCGAACAACATCGATGTCAAGCTGTCGACCAAGAATATCACCGTAGACGGCGGCGAGATTGAAACCTTTACCCTGACTGTAGAGCCGCAGGAGGATGCGGAGGAAGGCGTGTACGAAGGTGAAGTTGTCCTGCGCAGCTCCGATCGCAGCATTCCCAAGCTCCATCTTCCGTTCGTCATCCACGTGGGCGACAAGCCGGAGGATACCCACTTTGGCCTCGACAATATGAAGCTGTCCAGCGCCATCCTGTCTCCGGACGGTGACGGCGAAAACGATACGATCACTGTAGAAGCATTGCTCCAGGCTGAAGGCGTCAATGTGATCGAGCTGGAAGCCTGGAGCATGGATGACACGTACATCGGTACGATGGCTGCTCTGTTTAACGATTACAAACCATTTGCTCCCGGCCCGATCACCTTCTCCAACATCGACGGCACGTACGTGAACGGTTCTCTCATACCGAAGAAGCTGGATCCAGGCGTCTACAAGCTGCGCCTGGTGGCACAAGTAGTCGACCCTGATCTGCCGAGAGGCGAACAGGTCGTCGAAACGTATGAGATCTGGAAGTCGTTCAAGCTGGAAATCAACGAAACGGAAAAAGGCAAGCGGACAACGGAGAAGAACGACGATAGCCTGAAGCAAGCGGCTGAGGAATTTGAAGGCAATGTCGTCAATACTGACAAAGTAGGCGAGGCTGTTCTGGAACTGCCGGAAGACTCTGATGCAGTGACCTATGCCGTCACCGAAAGCTCCCATCCCGAGCTGATCGACAATGCGGGCGTACTGCTTGCACTGCCGGAAGAAGGCAATGAAACCGTCACACTCTGGGTTACGATTGCATCCAAAGACAACCCGGATCAAACTGAAAAAGTGAAAGTAAAAGTGAAGCTGGAAGCTGGAGAAGAATCGCGATAACACCGCAAGAAGGGCTGTCCCCGAAAAGTAGGAACCTACTGGACGGGGCAGCCCTTCTCTATTGTTTCATCCGTTTATTCCCTGCTGCCCATGGAGGGTTGGAGATCTTCACCCTCCACGATAATCGCCATCATTTCCCTCTACGCAAGTTTCCCCAAAGCAGTGAGAATCTCATCTTCAATCGCATATAAACGTGAGTCTGGTCCCCCTGCTGCGGGAGGATGGGAGGATTCCCAGGCGATCGTGCGGGCAAAAGCTTCTGCGCGTGAAACTTTTTCGGAAAAACCGAGCAGACGGCGAATCTTCCCCGTATCGATCTCGATGTGTTGGCTGGTCTCTATCCCCAGTTGCATGGAGGGGGGCAGCATGTCGGGAGCTGCCGTTACGATACTCCCCTGCCAGCCAACTTGTGCCGCGATGCCCATGATCCAGTCACGCAGCGAGTAGCTGTCCGACTCCCCGACGTTGAAGATTTCCCCCTTTGCCCGTTCGTCCTCCGCTGCCAAAACGATGGCTGCCGCCACATCCTCCACGTATCCGCGGGTCCAGCGCCAATCGTCCAGCCCCTCTTCCAGCAGGATGTACCGTCTGCCGTCCATCATCGGCTTCAGATACGGATACATGCGGTTTTGATAGTCTCCGGGGCCGTATACCATCGGCAGGCGGAGTACCGTTCCCGGCAGGCTGGGGCTGCTCATGACGACCCTTTCTACGAGCACCTTGTCGTAATCCTGTCTGTCGTCTCTCATGCCGCGGAACGGATACCGCTTCTCGCCCAGCGGCGACTCCTCCGTCAGCAGCCCGCGCTCGACAGGGCCTTCCTCGATCCGGTTCAATATCTGAAACGCCCTGTATACATCACAGCTGCTGATCGCTACGACACGATCGGCAATTCCGTCGAAAACAGTCATCATACTCGTCGCATCGGACTCGATATAAGGAAACATGTCAATCACGACATCTGCCTGATACTCGGCAAACTGCTGGCGATAGCTTTGCAGCTGCGCTCGGTCCCCGATGATTCGTCTCACCTCATCAGGAAATCCACCATCTGCTCTCAACTCGCCGCGGTTGAACACCGCTACTTCGTGACCGGCCGAGACAAGCTGTCTGACCACATGCGGGCCGATAAAACGAGTCCCTCCCAACACCAGGACTTTCATCTCCCATCTCTCCCCCGCGCTACAGTTTTTCGATTACCTTGTCGACAATTCCGTACGCTCTTGCTTCCTCTGCGGCCATGAAATAATCGCGGTCAGCATCCCGCTCCACTTTTTCAACCGGCTGTCCGGTCCGCTTTGCGATAATCTCAAACAGCAAGCGGCGATGGTTCAGGATCCGATCTGCCTGGATTTTGATGTCGCTTGCCTGTCCCTGGCTCCCGCCCCACGGCTGATGAATCATGATCTCCGCATTGGGCAGGGCGTAGCGTTTACCCGGAGCTCCTGCCAGCAGCAGGAAAGAACCCATCGAGGCGGCAGACCCGATGCATATCGTAGAAACCGCAGGCTTAATGAATTGCATCGTATCGTAAATGGCCATCCCCGCCGTGATAGAGCCCCCCGGGGAATTGATGTACAGATGAATATCCTTTTCCGGGTCCTCCGCTGTCAGAAACAGCATTTGGGCGACTACCGCATTGGCTACTTGATCGTCGATTGCGCTGCCCAAAAAGATGATCCGGTCTTTTAACAGACGGGAGTAAATATCGTAAGAACGCTCTCCATAGCTGGTTTGCTCCACTACAACCGGTATCAGATTCATGTTCATGCCTCCTGTCTTCTTGTTTACTCATTTCCACACAACGAAGAGTTACGCGGCAGCTCTCCTGCCCAGCATAGCCTGAGGGGCTGCCTGTTTGCGCTCGGCCGCTTCAAAGCCGGACGACACGATGGTGACAGTAGCGGGATTCTCTTTGGGCCCGACTGTCCAACTGGTTACCGTCGCTTCCTGCTCCACCGTTCCACGGCTGCGCTCTCGCGTAGGAAAGGGAATGACCGAACGATCCTGCTGCCTGACATCACTTTCCCAAATGACTACTGCTTGCTTTTTCATTACCGGCATCATTTCTCTTCTCCTCCCTGGGCGATTTGGGGATAAACAGCCAGCACAACTTTATACGCTTCCTCTGTCTCGTCATGTGCTTGATATTTCTCGACAAGCTGGCTTACCAACTGCACGTACTCCTGCACAAAAGCGCTGCGCTGCTCCTTTGTTGCCAGCCGGATACTGGTATCGACCGTCGCACTCGGGACCTCCTCCTGCTGATCCGATCTCTCCAGGAGTGTAAGGGCATCCCGCTTAATCCGTTCGGCGGCCGTGATCAGATGGGACAGCGACCCTTGATCCTTGATCCGGTCGACGGTCTCTTTCGGCCAGTTAAGCGTCTCCGACAAAATGTAGGTCCGGGCGATAGCCTGGTACAGCACCTCTACCAGATTTCTCACCTGCCGCGTACCGACCCGACGTACCAAACCGACCTTTTCCAGCGCCTTGAGATGGTAATTGACCCGTTGGGGGATTTCGTTGATCCCGCGGGCCAGTTCGGCCGCGGAGGCAGGTTCGGTCAATCGGCCGAGGATTTCCGCCCGCAGCGGATTGAGCAGAGCCATGGCCTGATCCGGCGACTCGACGACATACGTTTCCAATACTTGTTGATCCATTATATACACCTCGGAAAACTTATTGTTCACGTAAAAATATTTTATTACGTGAATCTCCCTTTTGTCAAATGGTGGAAAGGCCTTTTTTTGCAATCCATGTATCAGCCAGTGATAAAGCTGCTCCAGATTTTGTGGGTTGCACCCACTCCCGGAACGGAGTTACAATATGGGGTACCAAGAACCGAGGTTCTTGCCAGCGCCAATCAAAAGGGGGGAAATCACCGATGGAAGATCTGATTCTTCTGTTTTCGCTGGATGATTTCTTCGCCTTGCTCGCCTTGTTCGCGGGCTGCTACACCTCTGTTTCCTACATACAGAACTGGTGTCGTCCGCAGAGATTGCCTAATGGCTGGCGTTCTAGCGATACTTACGAACCTTCTATCAATCGTTGCTTGGTCGAGACGTATCCGACGGCGGCAAGGCAGCCGCAGCGCAGACTGATTCTGCGACGCTTGCGGTATGCAGACAGCGACAACGACGGCTCGGCACTCCTGTTTCCGGCATGATCAGAAAATCTGTCGTAAATAAGGAGGTTGATCAGTATGATCGCCAAGTATATCGGAGAAGCTTTGTTGGCTGTAATTGCACTCCCGCTGTTTGCTTACCAGACAGCAGAAAGCTTGCACGCTCTCGCTGATGTGTTTGCTCAGATGACCGATTACTTTAAATGAACATATTATTGGAAATAGGCAACCAGCCTGGCCGCAGCATTACGGTCAGGCTGGTTTTTCTTCTTGTCCAAATCCCACGTTTTCCCATTCGCAAAATGAGGAATACGTCTTTACTTTACCTCGGCATTCGGATATAATGATTATATAATTTAAAAAGCACGAACTTTTAGGAGGAGCCTGTCACCAGTGGCTTTCTTTTGCCTTTTTTCGCAAAAGAGCCAGTGGTGGCAGGCTCTTTTTGCTTGTTTTCCATTTGCAAACAATTTAGAAAAAGGTGGGGATACTGTATGCTAATCTTCCAACTGGCTGTGATCCTGCTCGCCTCCAAAATTGCCGGAGAAGTGAGCTCCAAGCTCGGACAGCCTTCCGTCCTCGGGAAATTGCTGATTGGGATTATCCTGGGCCCTTCGGTGCTCGGCCTGATCTCAAATACGGAGATTCTGAAAGAGATCAGCCAAATCGGTGTCATCCTCCTGATGTTTATTGCCGGGTTGGAGACCGATATAGACGAATTTAAACGAAGCGGAAAATCCTCCATGAATGTCGGCGTCGTCGGCATCGTCGTTCCGCTCGCTCTCGGATACGCTGCCGGAATGGCCATGGGACTGCCCACACTGGAGTCTGTATTCCTGGGTCTGCTGCTTTCTGCCACCAGTGTGAGCATCTCCGTCCAGGCTTTGAAGGAGCTCGGCAAGCTGAAATCAAAAGAAGGCGCAACCATCCTGGGAGCCGCCGTCATTGACGACGTGCTGGTCATCATCGCACTCGCATTTGTCATGAGCTTTGCGGGCGGTGATGTCAATCTGGGAATGGTCGTACTCAAGAAAGTGGCCTTCTTCGCGGTCGTCATCCTGCTCTCCTGGAAAGTCGTTCCGTGGGTCTTGCGGAAATTTGCTCCGTTGAAAGTGACGGAAGCGGTCGTAACGGCCGCCCTCATTATCTGTTTCCTGTTCGCCTACCTGGCGGAATACACCGGAGTGGCCGCCATTATCGGCGCGTACATCGCCGGCATCGCCATCAGCCTGACCAATTATCGCCATGAAGTAACGGAAAAAGTGGAAACGATCAGTTATTCCATCTTCGTACCGGTCTTCTTCACCTCAATCGGGGTGTCGGCCCAATTCAACGGCATTGTCGATCATCTCTGGCTGATTGTCGGCCTTAGCATTTTGGCCGTCCTGACGAAGTTTATCGGCGGAGCACTCGGCGCAAAGGTGTCCGGATTCGGCTGGCGCAGCTCGTGGGGCATCGGGTCCGCGATGGTGTCTCGCGGTGAGGTCGCCTTGATCATTGCATCGATTGGACTTGAGGCGGGGCTTTTGGCTGACAGCATGTTTGCTGTATTGATCGTCGTCGTCCTTGTGACCACGATCGTGACCCCGCCGATGATGAAGATCTTCTTCTCTGAAAAAGAGACAGGGAAAGAGCAAATTGCCCTGAGAAAAGAAGCGTAGCTGCATGCAATGCATCTGCCAAGAACCAACTGGCTTCAGCATACAAAGAAACTCTCTGCCCGGGACGAACCGGCAGAGAGTTTTTTCATGGATGCCGCAGCTTTACTTAGTTTCGCAGTGCAAAGTGTGCTTTTTTAAGCGGGGAGAGTATTTTTTTAATTCAAGCCGCTCGGGGTGATTCCGCTTGTTCTTCGTCGTGATGTAGTTCCGGTCTCCTGACTCTGTGCATTGCAGCGTTACCTGTACGCGCATCTACGCTCCTCCTTTTTGGGCTGCATCCTTTGAAAGCCCATTGATGATTCGGCTGTTTCTCACAGCGCTGTTTCCACGACAGTATCTGCTGTCGGGAGCGGATCGGCAATCGCGCTCCAATCTCCGCGGTACTCATCCTCAGTCAGCAAGCACCGATCCAGCTTCTGCTCAATCTCTTCCCTGTTCATCTCCATGCCGATAAACACCAGCTCGGTTTGGCGATCTCCATGGTCGGCATCCCATGTTTTCGCCCACTCCGGATCTTCTGCCAGGATGGCCTCCCGCTCCGCTTCAGGCAGAGCTGCGGCCCAGTACCCGGCGGCGCCGATTTCAATCGAAGTTCCTGCCTGGCTCAGCGTCATGGCCAGGTCATTGCGCGTCGCGATCCAGAAAAAGCCCTTGGCCCGCACCACCTCTTCCGGCCAGTCCTCCAGCCAGCTCGCAAAGCGCTCCGGGTGAAACGGTCTTTTGCGTCGGTAGACAAAGGAAGAGATGCCGTACTCATCCGTTTCCGGCGTATGCTCTCCGTGCTCCAGCTCTTTGATCCAGCCGGCAGAACGGCTTGCTTTTTCAAAGTCAAACAAGCCGGTATTCAGGATATCCCTCGGGTGTATATGCCCCCGGCTGGTCCGGATCAGCTTGGCATCCGGCTGCAATTTGCGCAGGACCGCTTCCAGTTCATCCAGTTGTTCCGGCTCCACCAGATCGCACTTGTTTAGGATCAGCACATCACAAAACTCGATCTGGCTGATCAAAAGATCCACGACATCGCGGCGATCTTCCTCTGCAGCTGCCTGACCGCGCTCCAGCAGGCTTTCTCCGGAGGAAAAGTCGTGCCAAAAACGGTTGGCGTCTACGACCGTCACCATCGTGTCCAGCCGGCAAACGCGGGACAGGTCGATGCCCATTTCCTCGTCGACATACGTGAAGGTTTGGGCAACTGGCACCGGTTCGCCAATCCCGGTCGATTCGATCAGAATGTAGTCATACTTCCCTTCAGTGGCCAAACGCTCCACCTCTGTCAGCAAATCCTCCCGCAATGTGCAGCAGATGCAGCCATTGGACATCTCCACTACCTTTTCCTCGACCCGGGACAGCCCGCCTCCCTGGGCAATCAGCTCCCCGTCAATATTCACTTCGCTCAAATCATTCACGATGACCGCGACTCGCATCCCTTCCCGATTGTTCAACACGTGGTTGAGCAATGTTGTTTTGCCTGCTCCCAAATACCCGCTCAGTACTGTTACCGGAATCCGATTGTCACTCATGCCTATGTACAACTCCCTGTTTGTGGATTGTGATGCGCAACAAATAAATCGTAACAATTACGATTTAACAATCATCCTACACCCCGCAAACAAAAGTTGTCAAGATAAATCGTATTCATTACGATTTAACAAATGCCTGAATCTATTTGCTCCTCCTCTGCTGGAAACAAAAAAGCTGTCCCCGTCTGCGATAGACAAGGGACAGCCCTTAACCGTCAGTATTCAATGAAAAAGTGCTCGACAGGAGCTGTTTCCTATCTTCGGCTTTCTTGCAAGCTCACATGTTTATTTTTTTGCGGACCGAACGCTCTGAACCGAAGTCCCGACTCCTTGGCCATCTAATGTTACCTTGTACTGTTTCGGGTTATTGAGCGCTGCTTGATCGATCAAAGGTACAAACTTGGTATACTTCCACGTCAGGGCGCTGTATACGCGGCCATTTTTGGTCGGAATGGTCACAAGGATGTCTTTTACTTTGTCCGAGTTGATATAGCCGATGTTCAGCTTCGGCAGGTATCCGGCATCCAGCTTGCCTACGGAAGCAAAGAAATGCTGGCCCCTTCTTCCTTCGCGAACGACGATGCGCAGATCATCGACCGGCAGGCCAAACGCAGCTCCCTCTTTGTGTCCGACCAGCATGACATGGTCTTTGATGCCGTCACCGTTCACATCGGCATACTTGGTGTCGAGTACAAATGTGATGTCTTTATCCAGAGAGATTCCCGTATTGAGGAACACATCAGGAGACGGAAAGTTGTCTGATTCCCCCGGGCTTACAGTCAGGCCGACAAGCTTCGGCTTCTGGTTTTCCAGCTTCCAAATGCTTGTAGCGTGAGCGATCTGGTCGTTTCCGTGCAGTCCCCACATTCTTTGACGCCCCACGTATTGAATCGACCCGTTCTCGGTCACATAGGGAACCAGCTCAGCCAGCTTGTCGGAAAATCCGTTAGTCGGCTGCGTCACTTTCCCCTGCTTGTTATAAATCCCTCTGCGCAGGTACTCGTCTTTGTTTTCCTTGATATCGATATAGGTCGTCGCTCTCGTCTTGTTGTCCACGACTTTGGCGCGGAATCCGTCAATGAACTGGATCGTGAACAAGATCGACTCCTCCGGCGCAATCCGTACGATCTGAACTGCTGTCTGCTGACTTGCTTGTGCCTGAACGGGTGCTCCCGTCCACGTAGAGGTCAATGTGACTGCTCCCCCCAAAACAACTGTACATAACGCTCGTTGCCATGCTTTCATTTCTTTCTTCCTCCCTTAGTACCCAGGCTTTCCTGCTCTTTTTCTCCTGTTATCATTAGCACAGGTCCAGAGTCATGCCTCTTTTCATGTATGTCCCATCCACTTATCCGCCATATTTCGCAATGGATGGGTTTCATTTCTCTGTAATCATAAACGGTATAACCTCCTAAATTGTTGCAGGCAGGTTTCTCCATGCCCATTCTTTTTTTAAGCGGGTCTGTTTTTTTTACCGGTTTGCAACAAATTCACCTCTCGGGCAAGCTACAATAGAGTGGGAATGAAATCATGCGTCTATTTGAGCACCAACAGAAAGGAACGAAAAGACAGATGAAAAAAATCTGGCTGTATTTGGCTGTCTTGTCTGTCGCGCTGACCGGCGGCGGCTGCGGCTTTACCGATACTCCCAACGAACTGATGCGTGCGCCTGCGGCCGACGTCAACCAGCAGTCGATCAATCAGGCGGTCATGCAGTTTCTCCCCCCCGGCTCACAGCTGACCGTGCCGTTGAACCCGGCAGAGTCTAGTGCTGTCGCCCTTCACGACTTGACAGGCAACGGCTCGCCTGAGGTGATCGCCTTTTACAAGACGGAAAAAACCGACTACGAGATCGGCGTCCTGGTCTTGTCACAGAGTGGCGGAAACTGGAAAAAGACTGCCTCTTTCACCGGGATCGGCCGGGAATTGGACTATGTCGATTACGTTGACATGACCGGCGACGGAATTCCCGAGATGCTGATCGGATGGGGCGGAGGAGACGGCCTGAACAAGGAGCTTTCCGTCTATTCCCTAAAAGAAAATCAGCCCGTGGAACTGCTGAAGCAGCCTTATTCGGTCATGGCGGTAGGAGATCTTGCCGGCAATCGGGAGCAAGAGCTGGCCCTCGTCGTTCACGACAACAACAATCTGGTATCCAAAGCAGAGGTGTACGGCCCAACGGACGGGAAACTGTCCAAATGGACGGAGATCCAACTGGACGGCAATGTAAACGGCTACGAGCAGGCAGTCATCGGCAAGGCGTCCCCGACAAAAAATGGTATTTTCATCGAAGCCGGCCTCGGAGCCCATTCCGCTATGACCGAGCTGTTGATCCTGGAAAATGGCCAATTGCTCCGTCCATTGGCTGGCACCCGGGAAGAAATGGAACTGACTTTTAAACCATACAGCCTATATAGTGAAGATATTAACGATGACGGGATTATAGAAATAGGAATTCATACACAGCCGCCAGGCACGGACGAAATGGCCATGGCGGAAATCCCCTGGATCTCTTCCTACTATCAGTGGGATGGCAAAAGCGGCCTAAAGCATATGGAGGATCATTTCCAAAGCACCAGGCTTGGCATCGATTTTCGCATCCCGGATAAATGGAAGGACAAGTTTACGGTTGAGCGAAATCCCGATTCCAATTCGACCGTGGCCCACATGGTCTACTACGGTCAGAACGGCGAGCAGAAAGCGACCCTCCTCACCTTCCAATCGATCCCTCAGCAGGAGTGGGCGAAAATGGAAAAATCCTCTGAGGGCAAGCAGACGCCGTATCTGGTATTGTCAGAACAGGGCAAGCAAGTGCTCGTGGCGATCCAGCCGCAAAAGCCTGACAATCTGAGCAGTGCCGCTTTGCGCGAATACAACGCCATGCTGCTGACCTCGGACGAAATCAGACAGTTGTTCCGACCGTTGAAAATGCAGCTCTAAGCTCGGCCGGTTCGGTTTTCTAAGGAGACGAGAACATGAAAGTACTGCTGTTAGAAGATGAAAAATCAATCCGCGATTTTGTCCGCATCAATCTCAAGCGCGAGGGATGCGACGTCATCGAGGCCGCCTCTGGCGAAGAGGCGTTGACCATTGCGGACAGCCAACCGAATATCGAGATCGCCATCCTGGACGTCATGCTGCCGGGAATCGACGGATTTGAAGTGTGCGGACAGCTCCGCCGCAAGTTTCCCCGCATGGGAATCATTATGCTGACGGCGAAGAGCCAGGAGCTGGACAAAGTGATGGGGCTGGAGTTTGGCGCAGATGACTACGTCGTCAAACCATTCAGCCCGGCAGAGCTGCTCGCCCGGGTAAAAGCCCTGCACCGCAGGCTTACTGCGCTCGAGGTGCAGGAGGAAGATTCCCGCATTATCGACATTCCTCCTTTCCAACTGCTTCTCGACGAGCGGAAGCTGATCAAGCACAAACAGGAAATCGATTTGACGCCGAAAGAATTTGCCATCATCAAGCTGCTTGCAGAGAACGCCAACAAAGCAATTAGCCGCGACGACATTTTGACCGAAGTGTGGGGACAGTTCTATATCGGCGATCTAAAGGTAGTGGACGTGAACATCCGTCGAATCCGGCAAAAAATCGAAGACGATCCGGCCCATCCCGCATACGTCGAGACGGTCTGGGGCTATGGTTATTTATGGCGAAAGGAAACCGCTGATGAGGGGAATTAGAGCGCGGCTCGTCATTCATTTTGGCCTGATCCTGCTGTTGATCGTCCTCGTCCTTGAGGGGCTGTTCTACTGGGCTGTGCATACCTACTATTTCGGCACGGCCACAGAGACTCTGGTGACGAGATCGACGACCTTCACCAACTTTATCAACAAGTACGCGGACAGCTACCACTTGAGAGACAAAGCCCGCTATATATTGGAAAACGTCTCAAAAGAAGAAACCGCCAAAGTGGAAGTCCTTGATCTGACTGGAAAAGTCATTCTCAACTCTTACGGCTTTCAGACGGCAGAGGTCATCGAAACGCCAGATGTGCTCAATGCCTTGCAAACCGGCATGGGGTTGTATGTCGGCAAGTCTCCGTACACGCGGGAGAGGGTGATCGCGGTATCCAATCCGCTTGTCTACATGGGAGAGCAGGTAGGTGTCCTGCGCTACTCGATTTCAGCCGAGCCGCTGTACGCTGCCGTATACCGGATTGCGATGTACGGTGCGGGAGTCGGGGTGATCGTGGTGTTATTCGCCTTCACGTTGAGCCTGATCATCGCCAAGCGCATCGTCGGCCCGATTCAGGAGCTGACCCGGGCGGCTACACAGATGGCGACCGGAAATTTCTCCGCGCGGGCAAAAAAGCAATTTAATGACGAAGTCGGTACTTTAGCCGAGGCGTTTAACTACATGGCAGCGGAGATAAGCAAGAATGAACAGATGAAAAACAACTTTATCTCATCGGTTTCCCATGAACTGCGGACGCCGCTTACCTCGATCAAAGGCTGGGGCGAGACGTTGATTTCCGGAGGGCTGGAGGACAAGGAAGAGACGATGCTGGGGCTGCAGGTCATCTCCAAGGAGACGGACCGGTTGATTGGTCTGGTAGAAGAGCTGCTCGATTTCTCGAAGTTTCAGTCCGGTGAACTGAAATTATCGACGGAGCGCCTCGATCTGCGCGATATTGTAGAGGATGTGCGGATTCAATTCGGCCTTCGGGCACAGGACGAGGGCATTGACTTTTTCGTCCATATCCCGCCCTCTCCTGTTCCCGTGCAGGTGGACCCCAATCGGATGAAGCAGATCTTCGTAAACCTGCTGGACAATGCTTTCAAATTCACTTTACGCGGAGGCTCTATCCAGATTTCATGTCAGACGGATGAGACGCATGTAAAAGTGCTGGTCAGCGACACAGGGGAAGGCATCGCCCCGAAAGATTTGCCCCATATAACGGAAAGGTTTTTCAAGGGACAATCCAAGCGATCAGGCAGCGGTCTCGGTCTTGCCATTTGCAAAGACATCGTTCACCTGCACGGCGGCCAATTTTCCGTGTCGAGCACCTTGGGCAAAGGAACGACGGTAACGGTCGAGCTGCCGCTGGCACAAAGCCTCACCCCTGAGGAGAAAAGCGTATAGCCGATATTTGGCCAACCAACAAACAAATTCAGCCAACAAAAAACGCCCGACCACGCGAGCGTTTTCCTTCTTTCATCCGTATTAAAAGCTGTTTTCAATCACCAATTCATCCAGTCCGAATCGCTGCGTAGGATGGGCAGGAGCGCTCGCCTTGCCCAAAGTAATGATCATCGAAGGCAAGTAGCGGCTAGGAATATTGAAAGCCTGGATCAGCTTCTCTCTGTCGAATCCACACATCGGGCAAGTGTCGTAGCCTTTTGCCTTGGCGGCCAGCATCAGCTGCATGGCTGCCAGGGAAGAGTTGCGGATCGCTTCATCGCGGGCGAGCTGCGGGTTGTCTCGGTATGCGTTCTCGATTTGGCTGATCATCGTGTCGCGCACCTGCTCGCTTACGTAGCCTTGAGCCAAAGCTCCATCGTAAACGGGGCGAGCCGACTTGTCGGCCTCCAGATCAGCCAAAATCACAATCGCTGCATGAGCTTTCACCACTTGTTCCTGACCGTGGGCGATCGGCAGCAGGCGTTCCTTGTGAGCCTGATCCGTTACTACCAGAAAGCGCCAGTGCTGCAGATTCCAGGAGGATGGAGCTGTAGCTGCTAACCGCAGGATTTCATTCAGTACTCCTCTCGGAATCGCTTCATTGGGATCGTACTTTCGGACGCTGTGACGCGCTTCCATAGCTTGCTCAGCAGTGAGTTTCATGTCTGTTTGCATGATATACATCCTCCTTTATTTCATCAAGTAGCAAAGTCAATACTTACTTTACTATAGTTACATACTGCATTTCCAGCCTATTTTTGTATATCTTGCAGTTGTATGTATGAAGGTACGCTTCGCTTTCAGTTTTCAGCTATCCTTGCTATTTCATGCACCGCTATATCTACTTCATTAGGAGGGTTCCGTTATGCCGTTTTCCGAAAAAGTTGTCGTCGTTACCGGTGCAGGACAAGGTATCGGCTATGCTGTCGCCGCCATGTATGCCGCCCGGGGTGCAAGAGTCTGCATTGCCGAAAAAAACCGGGAATTGGGGGAACGGGCTGCGGCAAAAATCAGCCATGCCGGAGGAAACGTCTTTTTTCAGCAAGTGGATGTTAGCTCTCCTGCCGATATTATTCGGCTGATGGAGGAAGTCGCGGAGCGCTGGGGCCATTTGGACATCCTGATTAACAACGCCGGGGTATCCACATGGAAGTCTCCGTATGAGCTGTCCGTAGAGGAATGGGACCAAGTGATCAATACCAATCTCCGCAGTGTCTTTCTCTGCTCGCGGGAAGCCGCACTGTTGATGCGGAGAACCGGCGGAGGCGCGATCGTCAACCTCTCCTCCACGCGCGCCCACATGTCCGAGCCCCACTCCGAGGCATACGCCGCTTCCAAAGGCGGCATTCTTGCTCTGACTCACGCTCTGGCGCTTTCCCTCGGTCCGGACCGTATTCGCGTCAACGCCATCTCCCCTGGCTGGATCGAAACGGGCGACGAAGAAGCACTCCGTCCGGAGGATCATGAGCAGCATCCCGCCGGCCGCGTAGGACGTCCGGAAGACGTCGCCCGGGCCTGCCTGTTTTTGACCGACGACGAGAACGACTTTGTCACCGGTACCGAGCTCGTCCTCGACGGGGGCATGACTCGGAAAATGATTTATCTGCCTTGACTTCGCTCTCTAACGAACTTCGCTTTCGATTATTTCGTTGAGCCGCCTTTCTCCATATGCAGGAAGGCGGTTTTTCTTTCTATGTACAAATTCTATGGACAAAAATTTCTTCACTCAAATTGAAAAGCCACTCGGCGTAAAACCGAGTGGCTTTTGTTGTGGCTTCTGCTTTTGCTTTTGCTTCTGCTTTTGCT
>k87-326860_pt1 | contig 28962 bp, 23 predicted proteins | sample MGYA00084031_6733416 | MGnify analysis MGYA00084031
ACCGTCAACACCGTGTTGAGCAGCAGCACGCCCTGCTTGGCCCAATTGACCAAATACCCGTGCTGCGGGATCGTACAGCCCAAGTCGCTTTGAAGCTCCTTGTAAATATTTTGCAAGGACGGCGGCGTCGCTACCCCCGGCTTGACAGAAAAACTGAGTCCATGTGCCTGACCAGGACCGTGATACGGGTCCTGGCCGAGGATGACGACCTTGGCTTCCCGATATGGTGTGAGGTGAAGCGCATTGAATATATCGTACATGTGAGGATAGATTGCCTGGCTCTGGTATTCTGTTTTCAAAAATTCACGAAGCTGGATGTAGTATGGCTTTTCAAACTCGTCCGCCAATATCTCAGCCCAATCGTTCCGCAAAATAGACATGCTAGACACCTGCCTTTTCTCAGTAAAGCTTTCCCTCTATCATACCCTCTTCTAATTTGCTAGAAAAGAGACCGGGAAATCATCCCGCCATCAGACGGGCCTTCTTTCCTTGCCTGCCCGGGAAAACCATCCCCCTGCTAGGACCAACGCAGAGGGAACAGAATGCCTTTTTCCCGGTTTCTGGGCGTTCGCTCCTATGACCCTTGCTTGATAGCTTGGTCCTATGTTTTTTGTCATAATATCCCTTGGAATTCATTCATAGAAATAGAGATGGGAAAGAGGGTTTTTCATGAAGTGGGATGTGAAGTCATTTGTTGGGGGAATTGTCGTGGGATCAGCACTGTTCTCCGGACTGGCCTTGGCTGCACCAGCGTACCCGGATTCAAGCGAGATCAACAAGACGCCGTTCACCTATTATTTTGACGGAGTGCCAAAATCACCAGCGATGGACGTACAAGGAATATTGTACAAAAATTCAGTCTATGTACCCATCCGTTTTGTCGCGGAAAATCTCGGCAAGTCAGTCATTTACGACGGAAAAACCAAATCGATCTATCTCGGCAAGCTTCCTGCCGGGAAAATGTATTCCAAAATGGAAGCTGTCGAGCTGGTCAAAAAGAAGTTTGCAGGCAGCCTGACACCGCAGCATATCGTCGAATACGATCACGACGACGAAAAAGGGCACTACGTCATCCAGATATACCAGACCGTAGTGAACAACTTCCAGTCCGGCGACAGCTACACGAGCACGTATGGATGGTTTGTCGTCAATCCGAATACGGGTGAAATTCGTTCATTGCTTCAATAGCGACAGCATTCATTTTCACGTTTGGCCAAAGTCGCCTTCTGTCCGTTTATTTGGCGCTTGGCAGGCAAACCATGCAATGTCGCAGGAGTTTGTACCGGTCTTTTATTGACATAATCGACCATTCATGCAGAAAGCAGCGGCCCCAAAAGGGACGCTGCTTTTTTGCGACCCCAAGGCTGCTTTTCCCGGGGCTGGCGCTCGTAGAATAGGCCAAGACTGAGGTGACTGACAAGCATACACTCCGCCGAACCACAGTCAAATCAGCCTGTGCTTCTCCAGCTTTCGGTAAAGCGTGGACAGGCTGATTTGCAGCTCCTCCGCAATCCTCGTCTTGTCGCCCCCCCATTTGGGCGAGCGAAAATACTGCTGCAAAATATCTCGCTCATACATGGCTACCATATCCTCCAGGCTTCCGCTGGCCGCCTCGCCTCCCGTCTGTTCAGATACTGCCGGCAGCTCAAGCTGCGCCAGGTATTCCGGCAAGTCGCCAGCTCCGATCACCGTATCCTCGGCCATATTGACCATGTATTCGATCGCGTTCTCCAGTTGTCTGATGTTTCCCGGCCAATCATAGCCTTTCAACCGTTCCATCACGTCCAGATCGACCTCTATTCGACCTTTTTGCAGGAGGGCTCCATACTTGTTCAAAAAATGGTGAATGTAGAGCGGAATGTCCGCCCGCCGCTCCCGAAGAGGCTGCAGCCGAAGCGGAATGACGTTTAGCCGGTAGTACAAATCCTCCCGAAACGCACCTTCCCTCACCATGCTTTCCAAATCCCGATGTGTCGCCGCGATGACCCGCACGTCCACAGCGACAGGCTTGACGCTGCCTACGCGGTCCACCGTCCGCTCTTGCAGCACGCGAAGCAGCTTGGGCTGGAGCGAAAGCGGAATATCTCCGACCTCGTCAAGAAAAATCGTGCCCTTGTGCGCCAGCTCGAATTTCCCCGGCTTTCCCTCTCGTCTCGAACCGGTAAAAGCTCCTCCCTCGTAGCCAAACAGCTCGCTCTCCAGGAGGGTTTCCGGAATCGCCGCGCAGTTTACAGCTATAAATGGATGCGCAGCGCGGTTGCCTTCGCTGTGAATCGCACGCGCCAACAGCTCCTTGCCCGTCCCGCTTTCACCGCGAATCAGCACTGTAGAGAGGCTGTCTTTCACCTTTTTCGCTTTGCGGATGACCTCCTGCAAGCCGGTTTCCGCTCCGATCAGCTGGGCGAAATAGACGGCCTGGGCAGGGTCATAGGGCAATTCCTCCTGGATATTGCAGCCTTGTCTGCGCTCTTCCTCCAGCTCCAGCAGCTTGTGCACGATCAGAGCACTGGTATGGTGCAAAAACGTCATCAGCTTTTCCGAATGCTGCAGCATCTTCTCTTTTTGCTCGGGCAAAAAACCGATGAGGCCGATCACACCAACGGTCTTTTCCCGTTTGTGAACCGGAAACCCGATCGTCGCGAGCTCCCTGCACTGCAGCAGAAACTTGCAGTTCATGCACTGGGATTCGTTCTTCTTCATGTCGTAAATGATACCCGGCTGCCCGGTCTGCAAAATCATCCGAAAAAACGAACCTTCCGGGGCTGGCAAACCGATCAGGTCCCGGTAATCTCCGGTTCCGCTGACCCGGATGCCCTGTTCATCCAGAATAGTGACATCAAGCCCCAGCACCTCCGCAATATTATCCGCGTACCCCTGAATAAATGTGCGGATGCGAGAAAATTCCGTCATGCCCCGACCTCCCTGCCATTTCCCGGTCAAACGTTACACGCCGGCAGACACGTGATTCGCAAGCGGCCGAAGCGCCTGCTCCAGATCTTCGATAATGTCCGACACATCCTCCAGGCCCGTAGACAGCCGGATCAACCCTTCCGTAATATGAAAGGCTTCCCTCTCCTCTGGCGGTATGGAAAAATGCGTCATGGACGCTGGATGCTGAACCAGTGTTTCCGGATCTCCCAAGCTAAACGATATCATAGCCAGGCGCAGTCCGTTAATGAAAGATTTTGCTGCTTCATATCCGCCCCTTACTTCAAACGAAACAATTCCGCCCATCCCGCTCATCTGCCTTTTCGCCAGCTCGTGCTGCGGATGCGAGGCAAGACCCGGATAATACACCCGTTCGATCGCCGGATGCGCCTCCAGATACCGGGCAATCGCCTCCGCGCTCTGGCAGTGCTGGCGAATCCGCAAGCCCAGCGTCTTGAGCCCGCGCAAAATCAAAAAGGCATCCCAGGCGTTCAAATTTTGGCCCAGATCACCCATGATATTTTTCCGAATAAACCGGATCACATCCTGTTTGCCAACGATGAAGCCAGCGATCACATCGCCATGGCCGTTTAGATACTTGGTCGCGCTGTGTACGACCACATCGGCCCCCAGTTCCAGAGGCTTTTGCAGGTACGGCGTCATGAACGTATTGTCGACAATGACCGTAAGTCCGTGCTCGTGGGCCAGTCGGGAAAGCTCCCGGAGATCCAGGACTGTCAGACATGGATTGGAAGGCGTCTCCAGATAAAGCACCCGCGTGTTCGGCTTGATCGCCTGTTTCACAGCAGCGAGCTTGGTACAATCGACAAAATCGACCTCAATCCCGTAGCGTGGAGCAAGCGAAGTCAAAAATTTATGGCTGCCGCCGTACACATCCTTGGTACATACGACGTGGTCACCCTGCTTCAAAAAAGCGAGCAAAGCCCCGGAGATCGCCGCCATGCCGCTGCTGACGCCCAAAGCCGCCTCGCCATTCTCCAACGCGGCGATCTTCATCTCCAAAGAAGCAATCGTAGGGTTGCCGTAGCGTCCATAGTACGTTCCCTCCCTCTCCCCGGATACAACCGCAGCCGCGGCATCCGCATCGGAAAACGCATAAGCCACCGCCGGTACAACTGCCGGAGCTACCGCCCCCGTCTTATCGCAAGGCTGATGCCCGGCATGAATCAACGCTGTATCCATCTTCCATTTTTTTGCGTCCATGATGCTTCTTCCTCTCACTGTTCGTTTGCCTTTTACTTTTGCAAGGATTGTGCCAATTCTGCAATTAACTTAAATACCGAAACTAAGCGTTCCAAAACCGCCTTATTTTCCTTACCAACACGGTGTTTTTCCCTATTGGAGAAAAAGGCCGGAAATCGACCCGCAAATTTCCCCAACAAATCTACACCCGTTTTTTCGCATTTTCGCTAAACGTTTTAGCAAAACTGACAATCAGTGTGGAGAATGGACTTTGAAAGTGAAGAATGAAGGCTCGGGTGTCTGACTGACTACTGCGTACTCGAGCGTTTGAGTGGGCGCTGCGACCAACTGATAAAACCTAAAAGCTGTAGAGATGAAAACGGAGAAAAACGCGAAGGTCTTTGGGACACCAACCCAGGCTCCATTCCAAAAGCGAAACACGCTTTCAGCGTCCAACCTCTGAGATACCCCCTGAAACCGCTGCTTTTGGACGCGGTTTCGCTTTTGGAATGGAGCCGGACAGTCAATCCCGAGCAAGTGTCCCACCGAACCTGTAGCGTTTTTCTCCGTTTTCATCTCCTTCACGAAAGTCAGGCCCAGGTACGCTAGAGTCCGCCCCAGATGCGTATCATCAAGAAAAAAGAAGGAAGCGCCCAAGACGCCCCCTTCTTCAAACAGCCAGGTCCCTCCATCGAAAGACCAAACCACCTACACAAGCAGCCCTCCGTTGCCTTTCGCGTACTTCGCAATCCCCTCTGCCGCCCGGTAAGCAAGCGCCCCCACAGTATCTGTCGGGTTGTAACCACTGTTGTGGGGGAAAGCCGACGCACCGACCACAAACAAATTTTCCACATCCCACATCTGCAAGTAGTTATTCACGGCAGAAGTGTCAGGCGAGGCACCCATGATAACTCCACCCGTATTGTGAGTGGACTGATACGGGGTAATGTCGTATGGGCCAAGCTCGCGCCTCACATCGATATGGGTCGCTCCCATTTCCTTTAAAATTTGTCCACACTTGTCCGCCGTGAAGGCAGCCAATTGACGGTCCTGCTCTTCAAAGTCAAAGGTAATGCGCATCAACGGATCGCCGAAGACGTCCCGATATGTCGGGTCAAGATCGAGGAAGTGGTGCCTGAAGGGCATGGACGCCCCCTGGGCTCCGACTCCGAGGGCCCTGTTGAAATACTTGAGCGAAGCTGCCTTATATTCCTTGCCCCAGTTCGGCGTACCTGAAGGAACCGGATTGTTGGCGATCGGACGCTGTCCGGTCTGCGAAAGGCTGATGCTCGCTCCGTGCAGGAACTTCAGATCGGAGTGATCAAAGTTGTCCCCGTTGTAATCGTCCAGCGTCATGCCGAGAGAGCCTGCTCCTGCGTACAGGTTAAACTCCTTGTCTTCAAAGAAGCCTGTCGCTCCCCCGCGGATTACCTGATACGCATAGTTCTTCCCGATTACTCCTCTTCCGGTAGCCGGATCGTACGGACGGCCCAGCTTGGACAAGAGCAAAAGACGGGCGTTGTTGAACACGTAGCTGGTCAACACGACAATGTCCGCCGGCTGTTCGAATTCCTCTCCGGTCGTCACGTCTGTGTAGAGAACACCTGTCGCCTTGTTGCCGGTATGTAAAATTCTCCGTACATGGGAATGCGTCCGGATCTCAAACTTGCCCGTCTTTTTCGCCACAGGAATCACGGTTACGACCGGGTCGGCTTTGGCTCCGTACTCACAGCCAAACCGCTCGCAATATCCGCAATATTGGCAGGCGGCCCGCGATACTCCATCCGGGTTCGTATACTGCTGCGACAAGTTGGCCGAAGGCATCATGTAGGGGTGAAGCTTCAGCTTTTTAGCCGCTTCGGCAAACATTTTCATGGCCGGTGTCTGCTTCATCGGCGGTGTGGGGTATGGACTTGATCGTTTTCCGGCCAGCGGATTTTCCTCACCGGAGATCCCGCAGAGTTTTTCAAAACGGTCGTAGTACGGCTCCAACTGATCATAGGTGATGCCCCAATCCTGGATGGTCATGCCTTCGGGAATTTTCTTCTCGCCGTACCGCTCAATCGTCTTGCTGCGAATCTCGAAATCATACGGCAAAAAGCGGAAGGTCTGTCCATTCCAGTGGACACCGGCACCGCCCAATCCCGTCCCCAGCAAGAAGGAACCGTAGCTCCGCATCGGCAGCGCTCTGATCCTCGTATTGCTTCGGAAAGTAATCGTTTCTTTGGATAAATCCTGCATCAGCTCGTAGCGGAGAGCGTAGCGCAGCTCGTCGTGGACCATGAAATAGTCCTCCGTTTTTCGCTCTTTCCCTCGCTCCAAACCTACTACAGTCATGCCTTGCTTCGTCAATTCCGAGGCGATGATTCCTCCGCCCCAACCAACTCCGACAATCACGACATCTACCTTGGGCAGTCTTCTGGGCATGTCCGATCCCCCTCTTATCCGTGCTGATGGTCACGCAAGCTTTTTGGTTCCATTTTGACAAATTGGTCTTGCTCGATTACCTGGGTATAAGCCATCTGGTTCCCCGGGTAATTTTTCAGCCTCCAGCCGTCCATGTTTTTGTTGCCGCCGTAAAGCGGATCAGCGTAGACGCCCTCCATCGTGCTGGCACGCAGCATCTTGAAGAAGCCGCTGGCAGAGATGGTGGTCAACTTCACTTCGTCCGCTTCAAAGGCTTTTAATACAGCATCTTGCTGATCTGCCTCCAATTCGTAGAAACGCTTCCCGTATTTCGTTGTACTGTAGTTGTTCATTTCCTGAATCCCGATATCAAAAATTTCCCGCCTTCTGAGCCGGCCTTGATATCCTTGGGTAGCTTCACCGGGATAAAAAGGGCCTTGCATATAATCGCGGGCATTGAATCCCCAATCCCCTGCCAGTTGGTGGTCGATAAAATAAGCTGCACCAAGGGTTCTGGCTCCGGGGCCGTTCTCATCCTCAGGGAAAATCCTCTCTGTCGCCGCATCAACCACCCGGAATTGCTCCGGTGAAAAATACATCAGAGCCTGATTGAAGTCGGCCGGTGCAGGAGCTGCCGCAGGTGGGGGCGGGGCCTGTGTCCTGAGCAAGCTGCCCGCAACGCCGCCTACTACCAGACCGCCCAGAACCAAACCGGAGTTTTTCAAGAATTTCCTTCTTGAAACGGCTTGCTCTTGTCCTTCGTTTGTCTGTGCCAAAGCTACCACCTCCTGAATGTATATCTTTTATGTGTGCAATTCTTCGGCAAAATAACCATTTTCTCCAAAAAAATTTCCAACTGCGGACATCAATAAATAGGCAATAATCGGCAAATCATATCGGGTAGCTGGCAAACACTAATCTGGAGGGATTTTGGATGCGGATACGAAAAATGATCAGCGGGATCGGTGTCATTTGCCTTTTGACTGCGTGTACAAACCAGGCGACACCGAATCAAGGAGGGCAAAACCAAGGAGCAGCGAACCAGGGAGCGCAAACCCAGTCCATGCATCAGCAGGCTGCTCCCGGACACGACCACACGACTGTCATTCCCAGTGTTGACCGCGACAAGAAGCTGACCACCAATCAGTACGGAGCAACAAACAGCGGCATGGGGACAGCCACCTACAGCATGATGGGCAGCTCCGGCTTAAACGACGGCGGACCTTCGTCGAATCTGGAGGCTCGTCTGGCCGCTGCGGGAGTCAACGGAGTCAATGTTCTGGTCGTTCATGACTGCGTCTTCCTCGCTCCGGCAGACGGAAAAACCCTTTCCACCAACTCTATGGACGAGACACAAAACCACCTGCTAAGCCCCTATGAAGGAAGCTCCTACCGCGGACCTTCGCGGCCGACGGACAAAATCGGCACGATGGGCGCAAGCGCTCAAGCACAAACGCTGTCCAAAGCCAAGGATCAAATCGAACGCATTTACGGCGGGGGCGTAGAGATCCGGACTGTCACCAACCCGCAAGCGATAGCCGCCATGGATCGGATCAAGCAAGCGACAAGGCCGGGAAAAGAAAGCGCCAATATCGGGGATGACCTGGCTCTCCTGTTCCGCTCCGGTTCCAAACAGCCGTAAGGGCGGCTTGTGAAAGAAGCTCGGCTTCGTCAAGCTATCGGGGACGGCATCGCGCCCCAAGAACTCCAGCTTCGCTATGTGCTCCGGCGCGATCAGCCTTTATTGCTATGCGTTCCGGTCGTACACATGCAAAAGGGACAGGCTGATCTGGCAACCCAGTCAGCCTGTCCCTTTTCTAGTGGACAAACGATATGATTCTCTCCACCGTCTCTCGCGGGTGGGTAAGCATGAGCAAATGCTGTGCATGGGGAATTTTTTCGCATACAGCACGCGGAACCTTTTGTCTGTATTCGGCTGCTGCCCTCTGAAAAAAACGCTGCTGCTCCCCGTCGGACAGCGTCATCTCGTCTGCGAGCAGCAGCAATACCGGGCATTTCAGCGAGGCAAACAAGGCTTCCTTGTCAAATGCGGCATATGCCCGAAAGTAGCCGTCAAACGCTTCCCGCGGCAGCCTGTAGCCATAAGCGCCGTCTTCCTTTTGCTCCAGCTCGCTCTCCGGCAAGGACGACGGAATGCCGCCCTTTCCATAACGGGCGATATAGGACTCCCTCGCTGCAGCTATCGAAGGAAAGCGGGTTTCTGCCAGTCTGTCTACTGTGGACGCTCTGTCAAAGCCGGGCATCTCTCGCAGGCTATAGAAGCCGCCGTCCAGCAAAATCAAGTGTGTGACTCGTTCCGGGAAGGCTGCCGCAAACATTTGTGCCGGGACCGCCGAGAAAGAGGCGGCAACGATGGCCGCGTGTTCCACTTCCTCCGTATCCAGCAGGGTACGGATATCCTCAGCCAGCTGTTCAAATGTATAGGGCCCCTCTTTGACCGACTCTCCGTGTCCGCGCAGATCAACCGCAATCACCCGGCAACGCTTCGCCAGCTCCGGAAGGATGTGGTCAAATAATCGACTGGTGTTGCGAATCGCATGAAGCAGCAGAAGAGCAGGAGCCTCTGGTCTCCCTGCGACCGTATACGCCAGAACAAGTCCGTTTTTCACCAGCTGCTTTCTTTGTTGTCCGGCCATGATTCCCCCTACCTTCCGCAATGATTCAAACCCGGCACATCCGCATTTTGTGCAAATCAAATCCTCCCGGGTATCAACACGCCCAAATGTTCAGGATGAATGCGGGCGAAGTAAAGCAATACGGCAACGACAACAAAACCGCAAGCCAGTACGACGAGCTCTTTGGATTTCCATTTGGGCATTCGGTAAAAGCGATGCTGGCGATTTCTCATCCGGAACCCTTTCGCGTCCAGCGCATTGGCGATCAACTGCACGCGCTTGAGCGAGCTGAAAATGAGCGGAACCAGAACGAAGCCATACTTTCGCATCCTCTCCGGAATGCTTCCTTCACTGAGCTGCAGGCCCCGCACCATCTGGGCTTCCCGGATCGTGACAAGGTCATGCTTGACGAGAGGGATAAAACGAAAAATCAGCGAGAGCAAATAACTGACGGAAAATGGAACACCGATCCCCTTCAGTCCCATCGCCATTTCCCGGGGACTGGTTGAAAACAGGTAATACATCGACAGCAGAGCCACGTTTGCCAGCCTTAGTCCCATGCCTAATGCCCACAGGACACCTACGTCCGTCACTTGGATCGGATAATTGACCAAAGGGATCCTGCTGCTCCAATACGGATGGCCGATGCTGGTAAACGGCAGCCACGTGATCGCCGCAAACACGGCCCCGATTCCCCCGATCAACAGGTAGCCCTTCAACATCGAGCGGCTCCACCCCAGCTTGGCGATCAACAAGGCATTGATCAGCAAAACGACCGCGAGAAATCGCGGGTCTTGAAACAGAAACGGCAACGTCCCCAGCAAGATAAACGACAGCAGTACAAAACTAGGATGAGCGTGTTTCATGCAGCATTCTCTCCTCTGTCACCCGCACCTTAGCCTGCTCCAGTGTGAGCGGTACAGGCTCGCTCCAGCCTGCGGCAACGCCGAAACGATAAACTGCAGGGGCCTCCACCTGGGCTTTCATCAGCACTTCCTGTCGGGCAAAAACCTCTTGTGGCGTCCCGTCGCACAGCAGCCTCCCCTGATGCATGACCAGCACGCGCAAGGCGTATTCTGCCACCAGCTTCATGTCATGGGTCACGACGATGATCGTATGGCCGGCCTGGTGCAGCTTTCGCAACAGCGCCATGATATCCCGCACGCCGCGGTAGTCCAGCCCTGTCGTCGGCTCATCCAGCACGATCGCCTCCGGCTTCATCGCCAAAATAGAGGCCACCGCAATCTTTTGCCGGGTCCCTTTGCTCGAAAAATACGGCTCGGCTGAGCGCATCTGCTCAAGTCCCACAGCAGCCAGAGCTTCTGTGACGCGCTGTTCTATCTCAGTCTGCGGCAGCCCCAGGTTTTTCGGCCCGAAAGCGACTTCTTCGAAAATGGTTGATTGAAAAATCTGATGATCAGGATTTTGGTAGCAGTACGTCACGGTGCGAGACAGCTCAGCAACCGATTGTTCACGCGTATCTCTTCCTTTTACTGTGACTGTCCCGCTCGTCGGTTTGTACAGACCGTTGCAATGCTTGGCCAGCGTCGTTTTCCCGGAGCCATTTCCGCCGATAATGGCGATGAGTTCGCCTCGATCCACGTTCAGGGAAACATCCTTGAGCACCTGCTTGTCAGCTTCATAGCCAAATGAGACGTTCTCAAAACGGATCAAGCTGCTCATGTCTCATCCCTCCTGCCGCTTATGCGAGCTTCGCGGTACCACTCGGCCAACTCATCCACATGGAGCGGCACCCCGTCTTTGTTCGCGGTGATGACGCCTGTCCGGCACATCTGCAAATACAACTGTATGACATCGGGGACGAGAATTCCGTGCTTCTCAAGCTCCTCCACCTTGCCAAAAAACGGACGTACGGGCAAATCGAGTTCAATCCGCCCGTCCGCCAAGAGCAAAATGCGATCGCAAAATTGAGCCAATTCCTCTGTCGCGTGGGAAGAGACGACTATCGTGATTTCCTGCTCCCGCTTTAGCTGTGAAAGCAGTTGAAACACTTCCCTAGCTCCTTTTGGGTCCAGCTCGGAGGTAGGCTCATCCAAAAGCAAGATTCGGGGTTGATGGGCCAATGCCGAAGCGATGGCCACCCGTTGCTTCTCTCCTCCGGATAATTCAAAGGGAGAGCGGAGAGCAAAGCCTTCCAGACCGACCAGCTTGAGGACTTCACCAATCCGCTGCTCGATTTCCTCATCCGCTTGCCCGCTGTTTTCCAAACTAAAGGCGATCTCTTCCTCTACCGTAAGGCCGATAAACTGTGTCTCCGGGTCTTGAAAGACGATGCCCAACTCCCCGCTGACCCGGCGTTCGCCGGAAAACTGCCCGGAATAATTGCGCGGTACCAGCCCGGCCAAAGCCAAAAGAAGCGTTGTTTTGCCCGCGGCAGAGGGGCCGACGATTCCCACCACTTCGCCCGGATAGAGGGAAAGATTGATGTCGGATAGCGCATGCTTGGCGCTATCCTCGTACTGCCAACGAACGTTCTCCAAACGGAGCAGCGGCTGACCGGTCACGGACGAAGCCCGCCTTCTTCAATGGAAAGCAGTCCATTGCCGTGTGCTCGTCCCCGGTACAAGCCTGCCCGCTTCACAAACGGATACAGCAGCTTTAGCAGAACTGGCCCCAGTATTGCCGTCGATACTGCCTGATTCAAAAAGACGGTCGGAATAAACAAGGTTGCGATGGCCATCGGCGTAAAGCCAAGCGCCACATTGATCAAAATCGAGCAGGCCACCACTGCAGAGGCAATCAATACAACAAATATGTAATATTGCAAGATGCTGCGCCCTGTTTTCAAGGCCGGATGACTGACAGCCAAATAACCGATCAATCCTCCTAAAAAGTTGCCGATGAAGCCGACGATGACTGCATGCGGCGGTGTGCCTCCCGTCAGCAGATCGCTGGCCACGTTTCCAAATGCTAGACCCAGGCAGCCGGGAATGCCAAACAAAATGCCGAAAACAGGCTGCAGCGCATTCGCCGGTCGAAGCGGTACGGATGGAGCTAATTTGATGTTAGCGAGCATAATCAAGGCGACCGCGTACAAGGCCGCCGTGACGACGATCAGGACAAAGTCGACAGTCGTCCACTTTCGCCGAAAGAGAGACGTTCCCATCTCTAGTAACCTCCTTTATCTATGAAAACGGTTTACATGATCATGATGCTAGTTTACCCCTCCGCGCTGACTCTCGCAATTGCTTGAACAGGTTTATAGATGGACTTGGGTACAGCAAATCTTCTTTAATCTGCTAGGGCCATTTTGATAAGAACGTCAGATGGATACCGGGGGTAGCGATAGTAGTTTTTTAGAATGAGCGTTGTTCGGGCTTTGGGGGGAGGAGATGAAACAGGAGAAAAACGCTCCAGGTTCGGTGGGACACTTGCCGGGGGTAATCCTGGCCGGCTTCGTTCCAAAAGTGGAACCGCGTCCAAAAGCAGCCCGTTCGCAGAAGCCTCTCAGAGGTTGGACGCTAAAAGCGTGTTCCACTTTTGGAACGAAGCCTGGGTATGTGTCCCAAAGACCTTCGCGTTTTTCTCCTGTTTCATCTCTACAGCTTTTGTTTTCTCCCCGAGATACCCGAAAGAACCCGCGACGACAGAGAAGCATATTTCCAGGCGGAGCGACTAGCGGAGTCCAGCCCAGCGGAACAACGAAATCGCGGGAATCAGGAGCGTAACTCTGATTGGGCTTCGGAACGGCTGCTGCTTTTACGCTCCCCCGCGAATCGTTGTGGAGCGGACAGTCTCGGCTCCCTTGCGGACGCAGACCGGAGCGCATCCTGGAAATATGCTTCTCTCACTGCAGCCACGTTCCTAATCCTATGTAGCCAATAAAAAAAGCTGTTGAACGCCTCAATGAGACTTCAACAGCTTTCTGCTTTGCATTCTCTGTTATCCCTGCTGCTTCGGCAGTTCAAACGAGCTCTTCAAGGAAACAATCCGGTTGAACACCAGCTTGTCTTCTGTCGTATATTTCGGGTCGACATTAAAGTATCCGTGGCGGAAGAATTGGTATTTGTCGTGGGGCTTGGTCTCTTTCATGTTAGGCTCCACGTATCCGTTCACGATCTCCAAAGAGTTTGGATTGATATTGTCAAGGAACGTGGTTCCTTCCTCCTGATCATCCAAAATCAGCGGTTCATACAGGCGGAACTCCGCAGGGAGCGCATGCTTGGCGTCTACCCAGTGGATCGTTCCTTTTACTTTGCGACCGGTAAAGCCGCTGCCGCTCTTCGTTTCAGGGTCATACGTACAGTGGATTTCGACGACATTGCCTTGCTCATCCTTGATCACGTCCGTGCACTTGATGAAGTACGCGTGCTTGAGCCGTACTTCATTTCCCGGGAACAGGCGGAAATACTTGCTCGGCGGGTTCTCCATGAAGTCGTCCTGCTCAATGTAGATTTCGCGGGAGAATGGAATTTGTCTGGTTCCCATTTCCGGATTTTCCGGGTTGATCTCCGCATCCAGCAGCTCGACCTGGTCTTCCGGATAATTGGTGATGACCACTTTCAGCGGGCGCAGTACAGCCATCGTCCGCGGCGCTTTCAGCTTCAGGTCCTCGCGGATGAAGTGCTCCAGCATTTTTTCATCCACAGTGCTGTTGCTTCTGGCCACACCGATTTCCCGGGCAAATGTACGGATGGACTCAGGAGTAAAGCCGCGGCGGCGAAGTCCCGAAATGGTAGGCATGCGCGGATCATCCCATCCGTCTACTACCTGTTCGTCGACCAACTGTTTCAGCTTCCGTTTGCTCATTACCGTATTGGTCAGGTTCAACCGGGCAAATTCGTATTGTCTCGGCACGTTTTCCATTTCACATTCGCGGACAACCCAGTCGTACAGCGGGCGATGATCCTCGAACTCAAGCGAACAGAGAGAGTGGGTTACGCCCTCGATAGCGTCCTCCAGCGGGTGTGCATAATCATACATCGGGTAGATGCACCATTTGTCTCCCGTGTTGTGGTGGGTAGCATGCGAAATCCGGTACAAAATCGGGTCACGCAGGTTGATATTGGGGGAGCTCATGTCGATTTTGGCGCGCAACACCTTTTCGCCGTCCTTAAACTCGCCGTTGCGCATCCGCTGGAACAAATCCAGGTTTTCTTCCACCGACCGGTCGCGGTAAGGGCTGTTTGTACCCGGCTCCGTCAAGGTCCCTCTGGTTTGGCGGATTTCTTCCGGGGACAGATCACATACGTAAGCCAGTCCTTTTTTGATCAACAGAACGGCGCGATTGTACATTTCCTCAAAATAATCCGATGCAAAGAACAGTCCGTCCCACTCAAAGCCAAGCCATTGTACGTCTTCCTTGATCGCTTCTACGTACTCCGTGTCTTCTTTCACCGGGTTGGTGTCGTCAAAACGAAGATTGGCTCTGCCATTGAATTCCTTTGCCAGTTCAAAATTAAGGCAAATCGCTTTGGCATGTCCGATGTGCAAATACCCGTTTGGCTCCGGAGGAAAGCGGGTAACGATTTCCCCGACTCGGCCCTCTCGCAGGTCTTCCAGGACAATGTTGCGGATAAAGTTGGATGATGATGCCGATTTATTTTCCACAGAAATTCAACCTTTCCCTTCACCTTTACATTCCATAATACTGATTCCCCGGCGATAGTTCAACAAATTCGCCCGGCTTCTGATGTTGGGCCGATGCATCATCGTTATCAGTCACCCCTTGGCCAACCGGCTTGTAGCAAGAATCACCTTCTCTGGACCAGGCGCTTTTACAAACCGCCCTTCAGAGGGTTTTTACTATCATAAGCAGGAGAGCCCCCGTGGGTGTTCACACGATGTATATAAATTGAAGTTGTTTCCAAAAGATTCCCATTTTATCCTACAGGCAGAAACATATTTTATGATTGGGGTGATCTGTTGTGAGTGTGCTTGAAAAAATCAATACACAATCCTCCTTTTTTACATTGGCAGAAATTGCGGAAGGTGTTTTTGCCGCCGTTATCAAAGCAGGCACAGGAGCCATGGGCAATGCCGCCATCGTCGATCTGGGCGATCGGACGGTCGTTTTTGACACCATGTACACGCCCAAGGCAGGGCTTGCACTGCGAGAAGCAGCCGAGCAATTGCTTGGACGCCCTGTATCGTTGGTTATCAATTCCCATTTCCACTTTGACCATGTGGGCGGCAACCAAGTCTTTTCCGATGCCATTATCCTCTCCACAGAAACCACCAAAAATCTCATGCTCGAGCGTTGTACAAGCCTCGTCCAATTCGCAAAGCAGCACCCCGAATACCCTGACAAGGTTCGCCAATCTTTGGAAGCCGAATCAGATCCGGAAAAGCAAAAGGAGCTTCGCACCGACCTCGGAGACATTCTCGCCCTTGACGCTGCACTGCCTACGTTCTCCGCGCCCCCTGCCTCCCTGACATTTTCTGATTCTGTCACGCTCCACGGCTCGAAGCGAACTGCCGTACTGACCGCCAAAGGAAACGGACACAGCACATGCGACTCTGTCCTGTACCTGCCCGAAGACCCCGTTCTTCTGGCCGGCGACCTGCTTTTTGTGCAAAATCATCCCAGTATGCAGACAGGAAATCTTTCCCACTGGGTCTCCGTTTTGAAGGCTTGGAAAGACATGCCCATTTCGGCAGCAGTCGGCGGCCACGGCCCGGTCGGAGACCATCAAACTGTGGATAGCTGTCTTCACTATTTGGAAGCTTTGTGGGACCAAGCCAAGCATCTGGCCGAGAACGGCTCCACACCCGAAGCCATCGAAGCAATCCCCATACCCGAACCATATGCCTCCTGGAGCTATCCCAGCCTCTTTGCTCGCAACCTTCAACAGCTTAGCCAGCAGATCTTAGCCGTTTCGGAGTAAGAAAGAGAAACGGAAGACGGATATGCATCTGTTTGAAAAAAATAAATAAATTTTTCACTAAAGTACTAGTCCAATATTACCGAATATAGGTAATGGATAGATATTTTTTGCATCTATGGAATCAGATTCAATCTTACGAATCTTTTCCCATATGTACAATTTTTCATATGTACTAAGTTTCACAAATTGCGTTCACTATCTTATTTCACATTGATATCGATAATGGCAAACCCGGGGAAATCCGGCGACGCAAAGCTACAGGGGCTACCTCCAGCAAATGGACAAGCCAGCCAGCTGCCGAAGTATTGATGTAGGACCAAAGACCAATGATCCTATGTCATTGGTCTTTTTGTGTTGTTATGCAAAGGAGGTGATGCCAATCGATTTTGACCCGAACCGTTCAACCTTTCATGCTTCGACCGTACACAACAAGGAGGATGGAAAGTGAAAAAGTCAATCTGGAAGAAACTCTCTGTTTTAGCGCTGACCGCGACGATCGGTCTGTCCAGCTTCACAACTGCCGCAGTGGAGGCGGCAAATCGCCCCACAACAATGTCGCCAAACGGCATGGTTACGGCTCCTCACTACCTGGCTACAGCCGCAGCTCTCAAAACACTCGAGGAGGGCGGAAACGCAGTCGATGCCGCGATTGCCGCCGCGTCTACGCTCGCCGTTGTTTACCCGCACTACACGTCGATTGGCGGCGACAACTTCTGGCTGATCTACAATGCAAAGACGAAAGAAGTAAGAGCGCTGAACGGAAGCGGTCGAGCTGGTGAAAAGGCAACGATCGAATATTACAAAAAGAAAGGCTACGAAAAAATTCCTTCCCGCGGGTACGAGTCCGCCAACACGGTCCCTGGTGTCGTTTCCGGTTGGTGGGAAGCGTACAACTACGCACACAAGGAATTGGCTGGAGATAGCAAGCTGAAATGGGACAGACTGTTGGAGCCGGCGATTGGATATGCGGAAAAAGGCTATCCGGTCTCTCCCAACCAAGTGTACTGGACCAAATACGCGATCGATCCGACAGACAACGATCTGAAAAATCTGCAGCGCTTTGAAGGGTTCCGCAAGACCTACCTGAAAGCGAACGGCGAGCCGTACCAGGCCGGCGAAATCCTCAAGCAGGAGGATCTGGCGAAAACGTTGAAAGTGATCGCCAAAAAAGGCGCAGACGGTTTTTACAAAGGCGAGATCGCCGAAAAAATCGTAAAAGACATGCAGGCAAACGGCGGTTTGCTGACTCTGAAAGACTTTGAAAAGCACACGTCCACCTGGGCTGATCCGATCACCGTCGACTATCGCGGATACCAAGCCTACAACGTACCGCCCAACTCTCAAGGCATGGCCTCATTGTCGATTCTGAACATATTGAACAACATTGACCTGAAGAGCATGGGCGAAGGCACGCCGGATTACTACCACGCTATCGTGGAAGCGACGAAGCAAGCGTTTGCCGACCGCGACAAATGGCTGACAGACCCTGAGTTTGTTGACATTCCGGTAGACGAGCTGCTGTCCAAGCAGCACGGCAAAGACCTTGCTGCCCGGATTGACATGAAGCAGGCTGCCAAAACCGTAGAACCGCTCGATCCCAAGGGCGACACTACCTGGCTCGGTGTAGTCGACAAGTACGGCAATGCCGTTTCCATGATCCAGAGCCACTACTTCGATTGGGGCTCGGGCGTCGTCGCGAAGGACACTGGTGTTCTCTTGCAAAACCGTGGAAGCTACTTCTCTCTGGACCCGAATCATATCAACCACCTGGAGCCAGGCAAGCGCACCTTCCACACGATCAACCCGGCTATGCTCTTGAAAGACAACAAGCCTTACCTGCTGTACGGTACACAGGGCGGTGAGGGGCAGCCGCAGACACAAGCCGCTCTCGTCACGCGCATTATCGACTTCGGATTCACGGTTCAAGACGCGATTGAAGCACCGAGATGGCTGCATGGCCGCAACTGGGGCTCCTCCTCCAACAATCTGAAGGTAGAGAGCCGCATTCCGCAGGAAGTCCTCGACGAGCTGGTAAAACGCGGTCATCCGGTTGAGAAGCTGGAAGCCGCTTATACCGATGCGATGGGTCAATCCGGTGCCATTCTGATCGATCCGAAAAGCAACATCAAGTTTGGCGGTGCAGACCCGCGCGGCGAAGGGGCTGCCATGGGCTATTGATTTATAATACGTGCAGACTGCTGGGATTATCTCAGCAGTCTGCATTTCCAGCTTTATACTCTGTCCCTTCCGGATTCCCAGCATGAATTATGAAAGGATGCTGCAACGATGCGTCTGTTCAGCAAGCTTCGGAATAAAATCATTATCTGGTTTTTGCTTGTGGCCGTACTCCCCTTGATCGCCTGCTCTTATCTGGTACTGACCGAAAGCACCAGAATTTTGATCGACAAGCAAAAGGATTCCTTTGTTCATTTGACGGAGTCGACTGCAAACGCCATGGACCAATGGCTGGACAGGAGACTGTCGGAAGTAATGATTCTGGCACGATCCTCGGACATCCAATCCTTTGACAATGAAGCAAAGAACAAGTTCATTCGCAAATTTACGAACGAAATCAAAATCTTTGACGGAAATACATTTATTTCCCCGGACGGGAAGGTAACAGCGGACACGTTTGAAGGCAGCGTAGGGATCAACCTGGCGGAGCGTCCGTTCTTCAAACTCGGCATGGAGGGAAAAACCAGCTACTCTGACATGCTGATCGCAAAAACGACCGGAAATCGGTCGATTGTAGTCGCTTCTCCCGTTGTGAGCAATGCCGGAGAAAAACTCGGCGTACTGACCGGGCTTGTAAACGTGGATTCGTTCACCTCGACCTTTTTGGACAATGTACAACTGGGTGAAGGCGGTTACCCGATTTTGGTCGATAACCAAGGACTGATCCAGGTACACCCCAACCCCGACCTGATCGGCAAAACCATTGAGGAAGCAGCTCTCCCTGAAGGCTTGAGCAGCATTCTCAAAAATAACGCACCCGAATCGGGCTCCTTTACGTATCTGGACGGCGGTACCGAATACGTCGTTACGTACGCTTCTATCCCCAAGACTCATTACAGCCTGTTTTTCCACATCCCGATCGAGTCCATCACCTCTGAGGTAACAGCGCTGACACTGAATGTGATGTTGATTGTAGGTATCGTAGCAGCCATCGTCATTGCAGCCGCCTACTTTGTGTCTCGTCAAATCAGCCGTCCCATCGTTGAGGTTGCCGCCGTGGCCAGCCGAATTTCCGATGGCGATCTGGCGGTAGATCCGCTGGCCATCAGAAGCCGGGATGAAGTAGGGCAGCTCTCCGAGTCAGTCAACCATATGGTAGGCAATCTGAGGTCAATCATCGAACAGGTAAACACAGCAGCCGAAGAGCTCGCTTCCTCTGCAGAGGAGCTGTCGGCCAATGCCGAGGAGACCAGCAAGGCAACGGAACAGATCGCCTCTTCGATTCAGGAGGTGGCATACGGAGCGGAACAGCAGGTACAAAGCGTGGCGGAAAGTGTAGGAGCCATCAATGAAGTCTCAACGGGCATTCAGCAGATAGCCGTTAACGCACAAAATGCAGCTGACTCTGCCGTGACTGCTTCGGAAATTGCTGTCGGCGGCAACAAGGCGATCGACACGGTCATGAGCCAGATGCAGTTGATTCACAGCACAGTAAACGAGATCGCCGGCATCGTCAAACGCCTCGGAGACAGCTCACAGGAAATCGGACAGATCGTCCAGGTGATTACCGACATCGCCCAACAGACAAACCTGTTGTCACTCAATGCTGCAATCGAGGCAGCAAGAGCAGGAGAGCAGGGAAGAGGCTTTGCCGTGGTCGCTGACGAGGTGCGGAAGCTGGCCGAGGAATCGGCGAAATCAGCCCAGCAGATTGAACAACTGATCACAACGATTCAGACCGAATCCCATACCGCCGTGCTTTCCATGGAAAAAGGAACGAAGGAAGTGGCACTCGGTATTGAAGTGGTTAACGAGGCTGGCAGCTCATTCGTTCAGATCAGCGAATCCGTCGCTCAGGTCGCCAGCAAGATTCAGGAAGTGCAGGCCTATTCCCAGCAAATGACGGCAAGCACGGAACAAGCCGTCTATTTGATCGAGCAAATATCCAAGGTGGCAGAAAACTCGGCAGACGGTACACAAAACGTTTCCGCCGCAACCGAAGAACAACTGGCTGCTGTCGAGCAGGTCTCTTCTTCTGCCGAATCACTCGCGAGGGTTGCCGAGAAGCTGCAGGACCAAGTCCGGAAGTTTACCCTGTATCGGTAACGCGGAACATCCGATTGTCCGGCATGCACGCTGTTCGTTTGTCTTTGGCAAATCCCTTGCCCGCAAAAAAAGAGCACGGTATCGATAGACATAAACCGATACCGTGCTGACTTGAATGGTTTCCAAGCTGTCTTTTTGTCCGTTACCACTTGTACTTTTTCGCCATGCCGATGACAGCGCGATCGAGGATCGCATCCAAGGCTCTCCAGATCATCTGTCGCCGGTAAGGAAGATGCTTTATATACACTGCCGTATACTCCGCAGTACCCTCTGCCCCGCGATCCGCTTTGAACGCCCCGACTCCGGCGCTTTGATGAAGCAAGAGGCCCTTTTGTTCCGCCTCCGACACCAAAAGGCTGGAGAGCATCCGGTACAGCCCCAGTTTTTTGGGAAGAGCGGTATCGTACCCGAACAGGGGAGTGGTCATCATGCCGTTTCGCTGAAAATAACCGAGAATCCCGTCCAATCTGCCTTCCTTTTCCAGACCAATCAAGGTCAGTATCTGCCTGTGCAGCGCCAGTCGGACAAAGGCCGGCGTCAATTGCGGATTCAGTTGGGAGTATTTGTCCAGGTAAAGCGCTTGGTAAAGTGCGGCGATCCTCTCTGCATGCTCCTCCCCAAGCTCCTCGTGCCGAAGGATGCGATAACCGCTTTTCTTCAGCATATCCCGGTCCCGCTTTAACGTATTGCGAACGCGCCAGCCCTTTTCATTAGCCTGTTTGGGGTCAAACAGGTACACATACCGACTCGGCACCATCACATATCCGCTCCGCTCCAGGCCGGTCCATGCCTCCGGACAGACGATTGGACTTACGGATCGAAAAGCCACGGCGTGGTCCGGAAACCTCCTGGTCAGGAAGCTGGTGATTTCCCGGACCTGTTCAGCCGTCAACGGGTGATACAGATTGGTGGACAGAAGCCAATTGTTCACGAACACAATCCGATTCACACGGCTAAGCTTCATCAGGGCACCTGCCCCGGACAACAACGGCCCGCCGAGAGAAGCTATCATGGAAGACGTGACCAGCTTCATTTCCTCGCGGGCATAGCTGATGTAGTGTGTATAGGGCGAGCATACGTATGAGTTGTCGTACTCCTCGTCATTGACAGTTACAGGCAGTACGAGATCATCGATGACAAGCGCCCCCATCCGCGTGCGGACATTAGACATGTACGCCGGGACAGAATCGAGAATCAGCGGCTCCAGATAGGCGCGGGCATACTCTCCGTCCTTCATCCTCTCCCAGGCAAGCTCTGCCAAATCCGTTTTCTCATACAGGCGGACGCGTTCAGCGTTCATCAGGTTGGAACATCCTTTCCACGCGCCGGAGCTTCCTTCCCCGCTCCGGTGGTTGATAAGGAGAAAAAACGATTTCGGGCCCTGCGTACCCCTGCCTCTCTATTTCCCGCTGCAGCTTCCGACGGACGTCCTCTTCCACATCCTCCCGCCGATATCCCGGCGAAATGACAAGCGAGACTTCTACGTGCTCGGGACTTTTTTGACGGACGATGTACTCCTCAATTCCCTGTGACGCAGTCATCACTGCCCGGCGGACAAAATCAGGGAAAAAGGGGCGGAGCCCCTCGCCTCTTTCAGCAGAACCATCAGCGCCTTTGGCAGATGGAAAATAGAAAATGTCATCTGCCCGTCCCTCGATCTGTTCGAGAGCCAAAAACACGGAGCCGCAGGGACAAGGGTCCTTCCGTTCCGTCAAGATGTCGTTCAAACGGTATCGGATCATCGGCTGCGTGTACCGGGAAAAGTCGGTAATAATCGGATGGAACCGGGTTTTTTCCTCGTCCAGATACTCCTTTTCCATTACCAGGATGTCCTCGTTTACATGCAGAGTGCCATGCGAGCAGGTCGCCGCCAGGAAGCCTTCCGTACATTGGTAGATCTGGTGGACGGGCCCGCCGAATGCCTCGCGGATCACCTCTTCATCGATCGGGTCCAGCACCTCCGCTACGGAGATAACCTTGCCTGGCCGGATATCAAGGGAGCCTTCCTGCTTGGCGACGGCCAGCAACCGAAGCATGGAGGGAGGCGCTACCAGTATCGTCGGCTGGTATTGCTGCAGATGGGCAATATGCGCTTCCAGCGAAAGAAGCAGGTCGAAAAAGGCGAATTGCAGCCGTTTCCGTTTTACCGATGTATACAAATTGCTGTTGGCCCGCAGAAAAAAGGCGACCCGCTGCTTCTCCCAGAGCGGCCCCGGCAATGCCTTCGCCAGTATGGCACCGGCCCATCTGACCCGCTCATCCGGCCCGACCAGGAAAATACCGCGGCTGCCGCTGGTTCCTGACGATAGCCCAACCGTAACCTCTCCGATTTTCGGGGTAAAATCCCGTGTCTCCTCGGCCTCCTCCGCAATCCGAAGCGCTTCGTCACGCTTGATTCCAGCCGTGTTCAGAAGATCAAAATGCTCCATCATCTCCCGCTTTTCAATCGGAGAGATCGTTTTCCAACCGTGCAAAGGATCGCTCCCGATTCGCTCGCGGTAAAAAGGCGAACGGGGCAAAACGTAGCGGAGCAGCTTCTGGACCTGCTTCTCCTGCCAGCAGGCAAGCTCCTGGCGGGTGTGAAACCGCTTGGCCAGCCGCCTGGTCTGGATGTACTGCCAGAGGGTACCGATCAGCTCCATGCAAATTCCCCCTTGCTCAGCTCATGTACTTCTGGACAATGCGTAGGCAGGATGTACAGCTCCGGCCAGCTCCGGTGAAGCTCATGGAGGCGCCTCAGATTCCGCAAATAGGAAGCAGCGTCCGCCTTGATCAGGTGTGCAACAGGATGTGGTGGCCGATGCTTCCGGTACGCCTCGCTGGACCAGGCCGCATCCGCGCAAAGAAAGATGTCGCGGTCCTGCGTGTCGCGCAGGAAAAGGCCGAACTGTCCTTTGGCGTGTCCGCTCAAATCGATTGCCAGCAGGCTTTTGTCTGCAAACGGATCGTACGCTTCCTCAAACGGATGGTACTCCCCGGACAAGCGTATCTTTGGACCATCGTCAATGAAAATGGCACGCTCCTCAAAGTCTTCCGGCATCAACTCCGGCAAAAATCCCCTTCTGACGGCGGCGATTCCTTTAAGTCCCTTGACCTCCTCATAAGCCGAACGGAAACAGTACAGCCGGGCCCCCGGAAAATCGTGCAAGCCGGCAATATGATCCGCATGGAAATGCGAAATGAAGATGCCAGTGACCTGTTCCGGTCCAATCCCTTTGCTTGCCAGCTGTTCCTTCACACACTGGCTCCGCTCAGTAAAGACCGGAGTCGCTTTGGCGTAAAGAGAATAGGGAAAACGTGCGGCTGCTGTAAAAAAATGAGGGGCGTACCCGGTGTCAAACAACAGCAAGCCGTGGTCCGGATGATGCATGCACCCTGCCACAGCGTGAAACCGGATCGATTGGAATCGCCCTCCGCCAAGCGAGATGGCCTCCAACTGCCGACAAAAGCCCGTATCAAGCAGGGTCAGTGTTACGTTCATGCTCTTGTCGCCACCAATTCGCAAAGATTTCGATTCCTTCTTGCAAGCCGACCCGCGGCTCGTACCCCAGCTCTTCCCGGGCTCGGGTAATATCCAGCGTCTGACTTTTCGCCAAGACACCCACCGTGTAACGAGTCAGCATCGGCTCTCTGTAGGCGAGCAGCGTGCGGGACAGCAGCTCCAGTACGGACGCAATGCCGTACGCTTGCCTATAGGAGACCTCCTTGCTATTAAGCGGCATGTCCAGCTTGGCAAAGACCGACTTCAGGACATCGATGAGCATGACCGGCTCTCCATTCGTGATGTTGTACACCTTTCCCAGCGTTTTTTCGGAAGAATCCATGCACAAAAGAAGCGCATCCACCACGTTGTCCACATACGTCAGGTCGATGACGGCCCGGCCTCCCTCAATAATGGGCACAAACCGATTTTTGTTGGCCCGGATCAGTCTGGGCAGGATTGCATTGTCCCCGGGTCCAAACAATGCCCTCGGGCGGATCGTAATCGTCGCCAGGCCATTTTCAAAGGCGTTGTCGACTTCCCGCTCGGCGAGGAACTTCGTCTCGGCATACTCATTGGCAAAGCGCTGCGGCAGCGGATCCGATTCCTTAATGCCCAGCCTGTCTTCAAAAGCGAAATACAAGCTCGGAGTCGAAACGTGTATCAATCGCTCTACATTGTGCTGCCGGCAGCCTTCGATCACATGGCGTGTGCCTTCCACATTGGCGGCGTACATATCGCGGTACCTTCCCCACGGTGAAGAAAACGCCGCCGCATGGATCACAATCTGCTTCCCGTAGCAGACGTCCCGAACGGCCTTTTGATCCGTGATGTCGGTGCAGACAAAGCGGATTCCTTCCTTTTGCAATGCCTCGCCCACCCGTTTGTTCCGGCCCAGCACCGTTACCTCTGCGCCCTGCTCATGAAGCCTTCGCGCCAGCTTCTGTCCCAAAAAACCGGTGCCGCCCGTCACCAGTACACGTCTGTTTTTCATTCGTCACCATTCCATTCAATATCGCTTGTGGAGCACTCGATCATGCTCATCCCGGTCTTTCTTTTCATATCTGCCAATATCCACAGCAAACGCAGCTGCTCAAAGGCGGGGAGGGGGTCGCTCCAGCGAAACACAACATCCCGCGACTTCAGGAACTCCCCCAGCCAGCGCCTTCCTTCTCTCCAACTGCGAAGGGAAGGCAGTCCGTAGAAGAGCATAGCCATCGACAACGCTGCCGATGCATTCGCGGAAGGCACAACTACAGGCTGTTTCTCCGCGTGCACCGGGAGAGTCGCTCGTTCCGGCTTTTCCAAAGCCTCGTTATTGTCGTTTCCGTCATGTTCCCCGCCAGCTCCGCGACCACCAAAAAACGCCTCTGCCGCCTCCCTTTTTCCCCTGAAGAGGTGGATACCGCTGGTCAGGCGCGGGTTGCATTCGATTGGGTACAGCTCCCCTGTGCGTGTCTCGATAAAATCAAAGGCGATCTGCCCGGTAAAACGGCGGAGCCCGACCATCTTTTCGACAAACGTTCGCACTCCGGGATGGTCCGCAAAGCTGAAAGAAATAGACGCCCCCTGCCCGGCCGTGAACGTCGTGGCATAATCGGCGTACAAGGCAAGGCGGCCTTCCCTGGCTACCGCATAGCTGCACAGCTGCCTGCCCGCGATGAACTCCTGCGCGAGCCATGTTTCTCCCTCTCTTATAGCAGGGAGTTCGCTCGCTGTATACCAATCCTTTCTTGGCGAAGAGCGGCGCAAGATATGGACACGGGAAGAAAACCGGGAAAAAGCAGGCTTCAACACGACGCTTTTTCCCGGTTCGACATCTTGGAGAGCTTCCAGCAGCCCGGCAGCCGATATAACCGATCTCGTCTGCGGGACGGAAAAACCGGCTTGCTCCGCCAGCCTGACAAACGCTGCTTTATCATGCCAGATGCGCAGTTCTTCAAGGCTTTCCACAAACGGTTCCACATAATGACGGAGACGCTCTCTGCCCTTTGCGACGAAAAAAACTTCCTCGCATGTCGGGACGAGCAGGTCTGCTTTTTCCCTTTCTGCAATGCGGCAAAGCTCTTCGATATATTCTTTTTCCTGCTGTCGGGGAGGGGGCACGAGGTAAGAACGGGCAACCGCTCGGGATACCCGGCACAGGTGAGCGGGCAAGCTCTCCGCCACCACAACGCAGTGTCCCGCCTCGTCAAACAGCCGAGCCAGCTCCAAGGTAGCCGGTGCTCTTCCCCCTGTCAGCAGGATCGTCTTCCTCTCAGTATTCAAGCAAAACCCCTCCCAGGGACAGCCCTGCTGATGTTCCTAGCAGAAGCAGCAAGTCCCCGCGGGCCACTTTTTTCTCCTGGATCGCTTCGTGCAATGCCATAGGAATAGAGGCAGCGATCACATTTCCGTGATTTTCAATAATATTGATCATCTGGCCCGGCGCAAGCCCCAGCTTTTGTGCCATGATGCGCATCGCCATACCGCTGGCCTGATGAGGGACGACCGCCTTGATTTCGGAAAGGGAAATAGTCGTGTTGGACAACAACCTCTCGATAAAGCCCTCAAGAAGCTGGGAGGTCATCCGAAACAGCTTGCGTCCATCCATGTCAAACATAAAGTCGCTCTCATTTCCCTTCCCGTACTCGCTTGGATGGATCAAGGTCCCGCCGCCGCGAATCTCGGAGTAATGCGCTCCTTTGCTGTACGTCTCCATCCGGGAGCAGAGAATCCGGGAAGAAGAACCGTCCGGCGCAAGTCCGATGACAGCCGCCGCTGCCCCGTCTCCAAACAGGATACTGCTCTCCTTTTGCTCCCAGTTCAACCCTACTGAAGAAATTTCAGTAGAGACTATCAAAACCCGCTTATACACGCCAGCAGCCATCGCAGCCGACATCACATCCAGCGCTGTGACAAAACTGAGGCATGTGGAATTGATATCAAAGCACGGGACGCCGGAGTCCGACTCCCCCAGTTCCTCCTGGAGCAGCGCTGCCGTACAAGGAATTTCCTGCTGAGCCGTCCCGCTGGCGCAAACCAGACAGTCGATGTCAGCAAACGTAAGGCCTGCATTCTGAAGCGCTTGTGTAGCTGCCGCGGCCCCCATTTGCGTAGAAGTTTCATCTGTCACAAAATGCCGAACCCGCACTCCCGATTTCTTTTCCACCCATCCAGCCGGCAATCCCAGCTTTTGGTCCAACTGCTCTGCCGTCACTTGCCGCTTGGGCAAATATTTGCCTGTCCCCAGTATTCTAACCGGTCTCTCCATCATTCGTTTGTCTCCCCTTGATGCTGCCTCTTTTTTCATTCGCATCATCATTTTACCAGATGATTGCAAACCCTCCGAACAAAATTACACCGCCAAACGGCAAAGAAAGGGATGATGCGGCCTCGCTTTGCCTCTTGGAGCTTCCAGATGTATCCTTCTATGTATTTACGTTTCCGGGCAGCTTTTGTTTCATTCCCCCCAGACATACAGACGATTGCCCCAAACATGAAAACCGGAAGGGGCTCTCCCTTCCGGTCCATCCATATAGCCGCAGCCTTTTATAAGGTTCTTCTGAACTTTTTGCCTGTCCTTAGCAAACAGCCAACATTCGATCCGGGTGGTTGGTACAAATCTGCACACGTGGATAGTTCTTTACAATATGGCGAATTGTTTGGGGATCATCGACTGTCCAGGCGATTACCTCATAGCCCTGCTCAATCGCAGCCGCAGCGAGCTCTGGCGTCAGGTACGGATAGGCCATCGACAAAATATGGACTCCTGCTTCGCGAAGCTGCTCCAGCATCAGTACGGGATTTCCGAGGACGATCAGGCCGGTCTTCACTTCGGCATCGAGCTGGCGGACATGGCGGATCTCTTCATGGTCAAACGACGTCACGTACACGTCCCGCTTCATGTCATGCTTCTCCAGCAAAGCCAGTACACTTTCCGCCAAACCGGGGTACATGCCGGGCGCTGTCTTCAATTCAATATTCAGCGTGCATCGCCCCTTAACTGCTTGCAAAACCTCATCCAGCGACGGGATTCTCTCACCCGCGAACCGCGCGTCAAACCATCTGCCCGCATCGAGTGTCCGCAACTCCTCAAAGGTGTGGTCCCGAACGAGTCCGCTTCCGTTCGTCGTGCGCTCCAGCGTAAAGTCGTGGCAAAGTACAGGTACGCCATCCTTGGACAGTTGCACGTCAATCTCCATCGCCTTGATTGCCGGTTCTGCCAGCGCCAGGCGGATCGCTGTCATCGTGTTTTCCGGCGCTTTTCCGGACCAGCCGCGGTGTGCCATACAGACGTTCATCATGTTCCCTCCGTTTTTCCCGGTCGCTGCTTGCTCTCAGCCCAGGCCAAATTCCTTTTTCACGAAAATGCTGCGGTTACTTTTTCAACAGCTTCTGCCCTTTTTCCATCGCTTTGCCGATCGCCTCGTCCACGGACGCCTGCCCCAATACCGCACGCTGGATTTCGGTCATGATCACTTCCTGCAGCTCCTTGTAGCCTGGCACCATCGGGCGCGGCTTTGCGTACTCCAACTGCTTCACTGCCACCTGGAAGTTCGGCTCCTTCTCGTACGCTTTTTTCATTTCTTCCGACTCGACTGCTTCTTTTGTCACTGGCATGTACCCGGTTTCCAGCGACCACGGAATCGTTTGCTTCGTATCGGTCATCCACTCGATGAACTCCCAAGCGGCCTTTTTCTCCTCTTCGGAGGACTTCGCCAGCATCACCAGATTGGCTCCGCCCGTAGGAGCGCCGTAGCTCTTGTTGGCCGGCAGGAACGCGGCGCCCAGGTCGAATTTGGCTGCTTCCTTCAGTCCGCGCAAATCCCCGGTAGAGGTAAAGATCATGCCCACCTGCTGGTTGAGGAAGTCTTGCTTGGCTACATCCCATGCATTGTATTTTTCACCCGGAGGCGCCTTCATCACGCCTTCTTTCAACATGCTCGTCCAGAATTCGAGTGGTGCCACTCCGGCTTCTTCATTGATCAGCAGGCTTTTGCCGTCTTCACTCAAGATGTTGCCTCCGCTCTGGAACACCAGCGCTTCGTAGAACCAGATGTCGATCGGCGTGGAGAAGCCGTAGGTCTTCGTCTTGCCCCCCTCTTTTTTGGTCAGGGCCTTGGCGTACTTGCGCAGTTCCTCCCATGTCTTTGGACCGTCGGGATTCAATCCGGCCGCTTTCAGCATGGCCCGGTTG
>k87-19425_pt1 | contig 28951 bp, 25 predicted proteins | sample MGYA00084031_6733416 | MGnify analysis MGYA00084031
AGCCACGCGATGTACGAACGCATCGACCCCTACCGGGAATACGTACCGGGCGGATACGTGGACATGAGCGCGTGTGTATACGAGGCAGTAGACGAGCGTCGAACGCGTGTGACAGGTTCAAAATTTGTCACTTCTGAACAGTACACGGTGAAATTGGAAGGCGCAGGAAAAGTCGGCGAACGCTGTCTCATGGTCGTCGGTATCCGCGACCCGTATGTCATTACCCACCTCGATGAGGCGATTGCGTGGTCTAGAAAAAAAGTGAAAGAACGCTTTGGTGATACAGGTTATGATGTGTACTACCATGTATACGGAAAGAACGGGGTCATGGGCGAACTTGAACCGATCACTGACATTCGTTCCCACGAACTCGGCATCGTCGTGGAAGGAGTAGCTCCTACATTAGAGGTAGCGAAAGAGTTGACGAATTTAGCCGCTCGCAACTTCATGTATGCCCGGTTAAAAAATATTCGCGGTACCGCCGGAGCGGCAGCTTTTCTGTCCGATGAAGTACTAGTGGCGAGACCCGGCTACGAGTGGACGATGAATCACGCCATTCCGGCTGATCCGATGGAATGGTTTGAGTTAAAAATTGAACGCATCACCCACCAACAAAAAGTTGGGACACACTCATAATGAAAGCAGAAACGGAGGCTAGAACATGTCGCACAACCGTCCAATGCGGAAACTGGTTGAATTAGCTTCAACCATTCGAAGCAAAAACGCCGGTCCTGACCATATCACCTTTGACATCTTATTCAAGAACGCGGAACATTACGAGGCCGTCAAAAACAGCGGCGTATTGAATAAATCCTTCCTATCTTCCCTGTACAAAATCCCGGTGGAGCGGATTGTACACTTCGTCGCCTTTGACCCGGCCATGGCAATCAAGTTTACGATTCGACGGATGCGGCCAAGCGGCAGTCCAGGCGAGCATGACGTAATGGGCAGTCAGCAGTACCCTGTCCTGTTTGATGTGGAAATTCCTATGCCAAAAAAAGGGTGACATCGTTCCGCGAAGGCTTCCCGAAAAAAAGTTAAAGTCTCTAAACAAAGTGTGAACTGGTGATGGGAGGTGCATATCCTTCAGTGTCTAGTCAATGAATTGCCATTTGCCCAAAAGAAACGTATAATGTGTTCCATATACATCTTATAACATGTTATACGTTAACAGAATGTTGGTGGTGGCACTGTATGTTGTTAGATCGGAAAGGATCAGTCCCTCTATATGAACAAATTAAAAATATCATTGAGCAGCAGATTAAGAATGGCGAGTTGAAAGAAGGGGAAAAAATTCCGTCCGAAAGGGAACTGTGCGAAATTTACGATGTCAGTAGAATTACTGTCCGACAAGCGATTGCTTTGGCTGAAAACGAAGGGTTGCTTTACCGGTCCCAAGGGATGGGAACCTTCGTGGCTAAGCCGAAAATTAAACAAGAATTAACTCGGGTCAACACGTTTGAAACGTCCCTGGCACAACACGGATTCGTCGCTTCGACTAAACTTTTAAAAGCAGAAGCGACACCCAACAGTATTTATTTGGCCAAATTGCTGGACATACCGATTTCGGAGAAAATCTTCAACTTGCAATTAATGGGATTGGGCGATGAAGAACCCATTGTCTATTACAACAGTTATTTTTCTTACGACCTCGGGCAAAAAATGCACAAAACTGCCCTCGATACGTCCCAAAAAAATAAACCTTTTTCAACGCTCGATCTGTATGACAGCCAATCAGATGTAACTCCGACCCAAATCGAACAAACATATGAAGCAACCGTCTCCGATGAATCGCTGTCAGACGTTTTAAAGGTGCCCCAAAGATCCCCTATTTTCAGCGTCACATCTATCGTGTACGCACATGACAAGCCGATAGAATACCGGGAAGCCTTTTATCGTGGGGATAAATACAAGTTTTTTATTACAAGACAGTTAGAATTGAAAAACTAACAGGATGGACATTGCAAAATGATCCATTACCATTTTAAATACATTTTATGGTCATAACCTGTAATGCCAAAAAGACTTTTATTTGCTCCATGGTTATGTTTTCATATTACAGCGTTATGTAACCTGTCGGAGCTCTCTAATCTCGACATCACGCTGCAATACCGATGAAACAGATAAAAACATAACATTTTTAGGACACCGTTGAATGGATGACGTTTGTAAGCGGTTAAAGTGGGAGAAACCATCCTGATTCTTTTTGCAAGGTGGGATGGATTATGTTAGGCGTTCCTTTGCCAATCTGGTATTTAATCACTCTTCTCGTTTTCGTCGCCATTTTGTTCGTCGTTTTAAAACGACCGATGTACGAAGTAATGGCGCTTTCTTTCGTCTTTACCATTGTCATCACGGGAAAGTTCGACTTGTTTTGGTCTTCGCTGTTGTATCCGTCAACGAGCAGTTTGTTTTACGCGATTTTTGCGTTTATGGTAGTGGCGGTCGTGTTCGATGAGACGAAAGTCGTTCAGCGCATTATTCGTCTCATCTTGTCTGTCGTCGGACGGTTTCGCGGTGGTGCCGGTTACGTTTCACTGTTGGGGAGTACGTTTATGGCTGCGTTGTCAGGCACTGGACCAGGCAATGTAGCAGCAACCGGTGTCTTCACCATTCCGACGATGAAAAAAACGGGCTTTCCCTCCCCCCTCGCCGCCACGACGGAAATGTCGGCCAGTATGCTGGGAAACCTCATTCCCCCTTCAGGAATTGTCATCTTGACATTCGGCATTCTGGAAGAACTCCATCCCGGAAGTATTGCGCTCAGCAGCTGGATGATCGCAGCTTACGGAATCGGGTTGTGGTTTTTTGTCCAACGGTGGTTGACACTGTGGGGGTTTTGTAAGTACTACGACGTACAGCCGATTCCAGAGGAAGAACGCCCCCGTTTTCGCCAAAGTTTCAAACTCGGCTGGCCAGCCCTCATACTGCCTGCCCTTATTTTCATCCCTTTATTTATGGACGCGCAAATGCAAAACTGGATTAAAGGGCGCATTGGCGAAGCAGGTGCCGAGGCTTTTTCTTTCTCCGTTCTCATGTTTACGCCAGGCATGGCTGCCGCTTACGCGTTGTGGATCGGGAGGAAGGCGATGTCTTCCGGAAAAATTAACAGGTCCGCTTTGAACGACATGTTTCGACATTCGTTAAACCGCGTCGTCCCCATCAGCGTTACCATTTATATGGCGTACGCCACATCGCAAGTGTTCGTAGAATTAGGCATGGAGGATGCGGTGCGGGACTGGTTTGTCTCCCTCGGGCTGACGACGACAGTACTGATCGTTGTACTCCCGTTATTCTTTATGTTGCTGGGCATGATACTGCCCGGATCATCGCAAATCGCCATTTTGGGGGGTGCCACGATCGCCTCCTTTGCCGCTTTAGGCGGAGATCCCGTTCTCTTCGCGGCTCTGCTCCCGGCGATGACCGGGGCGCTGGAAGGGATGACGCCGCCTTTGGCCCTTGGCATGTACGTGGCGATGGGCATCTCCGGCTCCGGTTTTAAGGAAACAGCCAAATTAACGATCATTTGGGTCGCGTGTCACGTATTGCTCAGTATGTTGCTCTTGACAGGGATGTTGCCCGTACTGGGATTGTAAGGAGGGATGTCCATGTTTCACAAAATGTCAACTGGAATGCAAAACGTTTACGGATGGATGGCAATGCTGACGATGGCTTTGGGATTTTTCGTCTTTCTCATGTTTTGCGCTGCTTTCATCATAGGAGGTGAGGTCGGTGCCGCTCTCGCATCAGCAGCGGGAACACTTATGAACTGGGGCATTCGTCTCGCAGCCTGTGCGATCTTAATCGGATTGGTTTGCATTTACTTCAACAAAGAGCACACGCTGAGTATGAAGGCGGAAAACCGTTCGCCATCCCCGCCAGTTGATTAGGAGTTAGCCTATGAAACCGGCGATTGGTTTGACAGTGCACGCAGATCGAGGAGCGTCCGGTGATCTGTACCCGGGTCACCCCCTACTTTACGTAGAACGCCACTACGTCGACACGATAGTACACCACGGCATGTCCCCCATCCTGGTACCTGTTGTGCAAGATGGGGATTTCATTCGACACCTTGTGGGCAAACTGGACGGCCTCGTTTTAACTGGCGGAGGTTTTTTAAGGTTACACCCTACTCCCCAACCGCTGCCGGGACTTAAAGGCACTGGCTCTGGGCGGTATGCCTTTGAACGGGCACTTCTTCAAGCGATGATACCCAAAGGCGCCCCGATATTGGGGATATGCCGCGGCGCCCAAATGATCAACGACGTACGGGGAGGGACGCTCACAAATTTGGACGGGAAGACGACGGCTGAACACCACCAAGGGAGAAAGGGGATTTCAGGCGATCAGGCGACTCATGCGGTTCGCCTGTCGCCCGCCAGCCGAATCGCCAACTGGATCGGCCTCCATCGCATTGAAGTGAACTCGTTTCACCGCCAAGCCGTATCTAGGCTTGGAACAGGGTTAAAAGCGGTAGGATGGTCTGAAGATGACGGAGTGATCGAAGTGTTTGAAGGTGTAGACCACCCATGGCTGATTGGGTTGCAATTTCACCCGGAACAATTGTGGCGCACCTATGCTTATTGGACCAAATTTTTTGCTCAGCTCCGCCAGGCCGCCATTCAGTATAAACGCTCTCAATCTGAATAATATGTGTTACTGCTAAAGTTAAAGGCCCCGTAACCACTTGAAAGTAGTTCGGGGCTTTTGAGGTCAGAGGGGTCCGGTCTATAACATCCTTACGTTTACCTGTTCGCCGTGTGGATGGCGTGACCCAAAATGCCTTCGGCTGCTTCCTGAATCGCCTCCGGCAAAGTGGGGTGGGCGTGAATCGTCAAGGCGATGTCTTCGGCTGTAGCGCCGAATTCGATGGCCATGACCGCTTCTGCAATGAGGGATGACGCTTCAGGGCCGACGATTTGCACACCGAGAAGGCGCTGTGTCTCTCTGTCAGCGACGACATTGACAAATCCGTCTGCCGCATTCATCGACAAGGCCCTCCCGTTTGCCGGGAAAGGAAAACGGAAGGAGGTGGCTTCATAACCTTCAGCTTTCGCTTCTTCTTCCGTAAGGCCCGTATAGGCAATTTCAGGGTCGCTGAACACGACGTACGGCATCGCCCGGTAGTCGACGGCGCTCGCTTCGCCGGCGATCACTTCTGCCGCCACTTTCCCTTCGTAGCTCGCTTTGTGCGCCAGCATCGGTGGGCCTGTTATGTCACCGATGGCGTAAATGTGGTCGACGTTCGTCTGCATTTTTTCGTTTACTTTGACAAACCCTTTGTCGTCTAGTTCTACGCCGATCTGTTCCAAACCTAAGTCGCTCGTGTTTGGGTGCCGTCCGACGGACACGAGGACGACGTCGGCGGTAAACGTCTGCTCTTCTCCCTTCACGTCGGCTGTCACGGTCACGCTGTCACCGTGAACGTCTGCCTTTTTCACAAAAGCGTTCGTCTTAAATGTGACTTTCTGTTTCTTCAAATTTTTCGTGATGATGCGCACGACTTTCGGATCCGTTCCGGGCAGAAGCTGGTCCATGCCTTCCAGGATCGTGACGTCGCTCCCCAGTTTGGCATACGCTGTTCCGAGTTCAAGCCCGATGTAACCGCCGCCGACGACGATCATGTTCTTCGGTACTTGTTGAAGGTTCAGCGCTTCAGTGGAGGAAATAATGCGTTCGCCGTCAAACGGCAATGCTTTCAGTTCAGCCGATGACGAACCAGTCGCGACAATGCAGTCGTTAAACTTGTACGTTTCACTGCTCTCTTCTGTTGCGACCCTCACCTGGTCCGTTCCGGAGAAATACGCTTCTCCTTGGACAACGGTAATTTTGTTGCTTTTCAGCAATTGCCCGACGCCTTTCGTCAACTGCTTCACGACGCCGTTCTTCCATTCCTGCATTTTCGCAAAGTCAACGGATACGTTCTCCGCTACAACCCCCATGTTGCCCGCTTGTTTCATTCTCTCTGCCAATTCAGCAGCGGAGATTAACGCTTTAGACGGTATACACCCGACATTGAGACATACTCCACCTAGTGCCCCTTTTTCTACGAGAGTGACATCCCGACCGAGTTGGGCAGCGCGAATGGCTGCGACGTAACCGCCTGGTCCGCCACCCACAACCAACACGTCCACTTCGTTCGCAAAATCTCCAACGACCATGTTATTTCAACTCCATCAGTAAAAGTTGGGGGTTTTCCAAATAGTGTTTCACAACGTTTAGAAAACGCGCAGCTACATCGCCGTCCACGAGCCGATGGTCAAACGTGACGTTCAATCCCATCATTTTGCGGGCGACAATCTCGCCGTTTCGGACGACCGGCTTCTCGGATATAGTCCCGATGCCGACAATGGCCACTTCCGGATAGTTGATGATCGGCGTGAAGAACATCCCCCCGCCGACAGACCCCATATTCGAGATACTGATCGTGCTGCCTTTTAGTTTATCCGGTGCTATTTTTCGCGTTCGCGTCTCTTCCACTAGTTTACCAATCTCGTCAGCCAATTGCCACATGGTCTTCTGATCGGCGTTTTTTACGACCGGTACCATCAAACCTTCTTCCGTCGCCGTGGCGATGCCGATGTGGTAGTAATGCTTAATCACAATTTCACCGGCTTCTTGGTCGATGGACGCGTTCAACGTCGGGTACTGGCGCAGTCCCGCAATGACTGCTTTGATGATATACGGTAAGTACGTCAGTTTAATGCCTTTTTCTTCCGCAAGGGGCTTCGCCGAATGTCTGAGCTCCACGAGCGCCGTCACGTCCACTTCATCCATCGCCGTGACGTGTGGGGCTGTAAACTTCGACTCCACCATCCGCTCGGCAATCACTTTACGAATTCCTTTTAGCGGTAGGCGCTCTTCTGTCCCAACCTTTACCTCTTCGACTGCCTCTCGCCCTTCGGCATCTCTGTCAGGCTGCTGTTCCCGCTCTGGCAGAGGGCTGTCGGCGAAGGCCTGCACGTCGTTTGCCGTCACTTGACCTCGGTTTCCCGTCGGTTTCACTTGGGAGATGTCAACACCCAATTCCCGGGCGAGTTTGCGCACAGAAGGCATGGCGAGCACTTTTTTCGAGTCGGCAGCCGGTTGTCGTACCGCCCTTGGTGTCTGTTCCACTGTCTCTTGATCTTCTCTCTTTGCATCCGGTTCTTCTGCTGCCGCTCTGGCGTCTTCGCTCGCCTCCTCCGGATCCTCGTCTGTGGCAAACGTGGCGACAACACTCCCAACCTCTACCGTGTCTCCCTCTTGAATGTTCAGGGTGCTGACTTTTCCGTTAATCGGGACGGGAATTTCTACGACCGCCTTGTCCGTCTCCACTTCGGCGAATACGTCGTCCTCCTGGACATCGTCCCCCTCTTTCACGTGAAGTTTGACGATTTCTGCTTCGTGAATGCCTTCGCCGATATCTGGCAGCTTAAATTCGTATGCCACGTGTGTCCCTCCTTTGTTTAATCAAAATCCAAAACATCCGCAAGGGCTTCTTGGATGCGTTTCGGGGATGGGAGCCAGTCGTCTTCCAACGCAGATATCGGGTACGGCGTATCGAGGCCGGTCACACGTTGAATTGGGGCCTTCACGTGCAAAATGGATCGCTCGTTAATACGCGTAATAATTTCTGATGCAGCGCCGGCCGTGCGCACGTGCTCCGTGACGACGACCACCCGTCCCGTCTTTTCCACCGAAGACGCGATCGTCTCCATGTCCAGCGGGATCAACGTTCTTAAATCGACAATCTCTATCGACGCATCCCGCTCTTTTTCCATTTGTTCCACGGCTCTTTGCGAGACGCGCACCATGTTGCCGTACGTCAAAATCGTCGCGTCTTGCCCTTCTTTTACAATATTCGCCTGTCCCAGGGGAACGGTGTAGGCCTCTTCTGGCACTTCTTGCTTCACTGAGCGGTAAAGCGGCATCGATTCCATAAATAACACCGGATCAGGGTCTTCAATGGCCGCAAGCAGCATTCCTTTCGCATCGTAAGGGTTGCTCGGAATGGCGATTTTCCACCCCGGACTGTGCATAAAGATCGTCTCCAAACTGTCGGAGTGCAGTTCAGGGGTTTTCACGCCGCCGCCGAAGGGCGTGCGGAGGACCATTGGGACGTTAAACCTTCCGCCGGAACGGGAACGCAACCGCCCTGCCTGAGAAGCGATTTGGTCCATTGCTTCGTATATAAAGCCCATAAACTGGATTTCAGCGATCGGCTTCATCCCGAGAGCGGCCATGCCGACGGCATGCCCGATGATCGCCGACTCTGCCAGCGGGGTGTCGAAAATGCGTTTCTCCCCATACTCCTTGTGCAAGCCGTCTGTCGCTCGGAAGACCCCGCCGTTCGGTCCGACGTCTTCGCCGAAAACGACGACGCGTTCGTCCTGCTCCATCGCGACCCGCATCGCATCTCGCACAGCTTGCACCATGGTCATTTTCGCCATTACAATTCCCCTCCTGTTTCGGCCAGAGCTTTCTTCTGCTCCGCAACGTGCGGCGGCATGTCTTTGTACACGTCGTCTAACAGTTGGACGACCGAGCCTTTATCCATTTTCTCCACTTTTTGAATACCTTCGGCAATGGCGTCCATCATCTCTTGTACCGTCTTTTCTTCTTCGGTGTCGCTCCACAAGTTCTTGCTTTCCAAATAAGCTCTGAAACGCTTCAGCGGGTCTCGCTTTTCACGCCACTCTTCTTCTTCGGACTTCTCGCGGTAGCGTTTCGGATCGTCCCCCGCCATCGTGTGCGGGCCGAGGCGGTAAGTGACCGCTTCGATCAAGGTCGGGCCTTCCCCACGACGGGCGCGGGCGGCCGCCTCTTTCGTCGCTTGATATACGGCCAACGGATCGTTGCCGTCGATCTGAATCCCGGCCATGTCGTAAGCAAGGGCTTTTTGGGCGATGGTCTTGCTGTTCATCTGGCGCTCCAGCGGTACGCTGATGGCGTAATGGTTGTTCTGGCAGAAGAAAATCGTCGGCAATTTAAACACGGAAGCAAAATTCAACGCTTCGTGAAAGTCACCCTGGGAAGTGGCGCCGTCGCCGAAAAACGAAATCGTGACGAAATCTTCACCTCTCATTTGCCCTGCCATCGCTGCACCGGTTGCATGCAACAAGTGTCCGGCAATAATGATTTGCGGCGGAAACATGTTGACGTCATCCGGTATGCGACCCCCGCCGATTTGACCACGGGAGTACAGAAACGCTTGATGGAGCGGCATGCCGTGGTACATGGCAGCTCCGATATCGCGGTAACTCGGAAAGAGCCAGTCGCTCTTGTCTAACGCCGCCATCGACGCAATCTGGCACGCTTCCTGTCCGCCGAGGGGGGCGTAAAATCCGAGGCGTCCTTGGCGGTTTAACTTAATGGCACGTCCGTCAAAAACGCGAAGCTTTAGCATCCACCGGTACATGTCTTTCAGTTCGTCGTCACTTAAATCTGGAACGTTCTGTCCGTCGAGGACTTTACCGTCCTCGGACAGTATTTGTTGCCTGTTTACATTCAAATCGGGATTGATCACATCCATCCATCGTCACCTCTCATCCTTTTTTGAGCGTCGAGAAGACGGGAACTATCCTGTCTTATACGCAAAAAATAAGCTGTTCAATTCATTTCCTCTAAGTGCGAAGGCCTTCAGTCGATCACGCCTTATGTTGATAAACGCATAATTCAGTTCCAGGTCCTATTATAAGCGTTTCAATCAGAAATGAAAAGGGAAATCTGTTATACCTTGTATAAATAAACTGTTATATACTCTGTTAACCTTTCTTAAAACGGCAAAAAATCCCCTCTTACACTCATATAAATATAGAATCGCCAATATAAGGAAAATCTATGCAACACAAAAAACCCGCCTCTTCTTCCGGGCGGGCGCAAACGCTCCTAACCGTGCTACACCGAGCTGAGTGTTTTTTTGAACGCTTCTGTCAATTTCGGCACAACCTCAAACAAATCACCGACAATCCCGTAATCCGCCACTTTAAAAATGTTCGCTCCCGGATCTTTATTAATCGCAACAATCACTTTCGAGTTAGACATCCCGGCCAAGTGCTGGATGGCGCCGGAAATGCCGCACGCAATGTACAGATCAGGGGTGACGACTTTCCCGGTCTGTCCGATCTGCAAAGCGTAATCGCAATAACCGGCATCACACGCCCCGCGGGAAGCGCCGACCGCCCCTCCCAGCACATCTGCCAGTTCTTGCAGTACGTTAAACCCTTCTGCACTTTTGACTCCACGCCCTCCGGCGACGACAATCCGTGCTTCGCTCAAGTCCACCCCGGAAGACGTCTTCTGTACAATGTCTTCGACCACTGTTCGGAGCGATTTGGGAGAAATGTCGACGGAGACCTTGTCCACCGTCGCCGCCCTCGCATCAGACGCTTCTTCCGCCGAGATGTTGTTGGGCCTGAGAGTGGCGAAAACACGCGATTCCTCTCTGAACGTTTTTTTCACAAAAGCCTTACCGGCGTAAATCGGTCGCGTGAACACGATGCGGCCGTTCAGCAGTTCTACATCGGTACAATCGGATATAAGCCCAATCCCGAGCCTGGACGCCACCCGCGGGCTGACGTCTTTCCCGATGGCGGTGTAGGGGGCTAAAATAACGCTCGGGTTTTTCTCCTCGATCACGTATGTCCACGCTTCCAAATACGCGTCTGTCGCATAGTCTTTCAACTGTTCGTGATCGACGTACAGCACGTTGTTCGCACCGTACCGTTGGAGTTCTGCAGTAACATCGGGCAGGTCCCTCCCAAAAACAGCGGCTATAATGTCGCCTCCTTCCGCCAACTTGCGCGCCGCGGTCAAGGCCTCATACGAAACTTGCCGCAAAGTTCCGCTCCGCAACTCGGTCATCACTAAAACATGTCGACTCATCGAATTTCGCTCTCCTCTCCTTTTTCTGTCCTGAACATACTCATGCCAACGTAATTTCGAGAAACCGGTCATCCTTAAATAACTTTCTTTTCGTTTTTCAACAGATCCACTAAAGCATTCACTTGTTCGTCGAGTTCACCTTCCAAAATGCGGCCTGCCGACTTCTCCGGCGGCAAAAATACGTCCAGCGTTTCTGTTTTCGCTCCAACGGCACTGGCATCCACATCCATGTCGTCGGCTTCCACCCGCTCCAGCGGCTTTTTCTTCGCTTTCATAATGCCCGGAAGAGAAGGGTAACGCGGTTCGTTCAACCCCTGTTGAGCGGTCAACAACACGGGAAGTGAGGTTTTGATGCGGGCCACATCTCCTTCTACGTCTTTTTCCACATGAACCTCGTCCCCGTTGACTTCAAGTTTCGTAATCGTAGAAATGTGCGGGATGCCGAGTTCCTCTGCGAGACGGGGACCAACTTGTGCCGAACCGTCATCGACGGCCATATACCCGCTCAAAATGATGTCGTAATCTAAATCTTTGATCACGGCGGCCAACACTTTCGCCGTCGTATGTTCGTCACCGAACAAACTCTCGTCGTTGACGATGATTCCTCTGTCCGCTCCCATGGCCATGGCAGTTCTCAACGCCTGTTCCGCCCGCTCAGGTCCGACCGTGACGACGGTTACTTCTCCGCCGTGGGTTTCTTTCAATTTAATCGCTTCTTCTACCGCGTATTCGTCATACGGGTTGATGACGAATTCTACGCCGTCCTCGCTAATGTGTCCGTCTTCAATCACGATGCGCTCTTCCGTGTCAAATGTCTGCTTGACACATACGACAATGTTCATGACGTGTTCCCTCCTGTTATGTAGTCTTTTAAACATCGTGAAATCGGGGTTTTCGCTTTTCCAAAAAAGCTGCCACTCCCTCCCGTTTCTCATCTGAGGCAAACGCCCGGCCAAAGTTTTGGGCCTCCAGCCGCAACCCTTCCTCAAAAGGCAGTGTATTTCCCTTGCAGACAGCCTCCAACACGAATTTCGTCGCTAACCTCCCCTTTTGAGCCAGCTGTTCGGCTAAGTCCGCAACAGCCGGGAGCAGGTCGTCAGCGGAGACGACCCGGTGGATCAAACCTAAGTTGCGGGCCTCTTCTGCCGTAATCGCTTCCCCTGTCAACAACATCTCGAGAGCTGCGGATCTCCCGATGAGGCGGGGCAGACGCTGGGTTCCGCCGAACCCGGGGATAAGCCCCAAGTTGATCTCAGGCTGTCCGAGTTTGGCTCCCTTTGCCGCATACCGTAAATGGCAAGCCATTGCCAACTCGAGCCCGCCGCCGAAACAAGCTCCGTTGATGGCGGCGATAAACGGCTTCGTCCCACCCTCAATCCGGTTGAAAAGGTCCTGACCTAACGCGGCAAAAGAGAATCCTTCATCTTCCGTCGCTTTTTGCGCCATTTCCTTAATATCTGCCCCGGACACAAAAAATTTCCCAGCACCGGTGATGACAGCTGCGCGAACAGCAGCATCTTCTTCAACCCGTTCGACGGCCTGTGTGAGCGATTTCAGTGCCGCCTCACTTAAAGTGTTGGCCGGCGGATGCCTGATTTCCAAATACGCGACGTGATGGGACACGCGATACGCTACCAAATCGTTCATCTTTTCTCCTCCCTTAGTTTGATCGCAAAATGATGTCGTTAATTGGTAGTCCTGACAGGATATAACCAGTTTTTCGAGAAAATACCCGCCCGGTCCGGCTGCACTAGAAGGGTTGCCGCCATATCTCTCTAAATCAGTCGGCCTTTAAACCGTGTAAAAACAGATCGTGTATCGCTTTGGCCATGCTAGTGAGAGAGTACTTGCGTCCGTTCATGATCCACGAGGTCACCGTTTCGTCCAACGTGCCGAAGATCATTTTGCGCGCGATTTTGACATCGATATGGGGCCGGAATACGCCGCTTTCTTGACCAGACGTCACGATGCGGTCAATGACGTTTAAATATTTCTTCAAAATTTGGCCAATGACTTTGCGCACCAGGGGGTTGGATTGGCGCAATTCGATTTGTGTGACGATCGCCAGTTCCGGATCTTCTTCTAAGTGGCGCAGGTGCATTTCAACTAACGTTTTTAGCTGTTCCGCCGGGCTTTGAACACTTTCGAGCGCCTGTTCGACTTCTCGAATAAACCGCCCCATTTTTTCCCGGAACAGTGAGGTTAGGATATCGTCTTTGTTCTCGAAATACAAGTAAATCGTGCCGTCGGCCACGTCCGCTTCACGGGCGATCTTGGCCACTTGGGCATGGTGGTAACCGTGACGGGCGATGACCTTGACAGCTGCATCGATAATCGCTTCGTATTTTTCACCTGTTGATTTTACCATAGTCAGCCTCACTTTTCACCCATTATTCAAAAAGTTGTGAATGAATGTTCATTCACTATTAATGTAATACGTACCGCTGCCCGTTGTCAAACACTCGACATTTCCGTCTCCTGTTTCCGAATAACGCTCGTGCGGCGTAGCGGCACCAGCAAAATGATACGCACTACGGGTGGGAGAGGAAGGTGTCTCAGGGGATCCACACAAAACGCCGAAGGGGGCATGGGCATCAACGGACTGGTCACGCAGTAGTCACCCGATCGGGAAAAATCCGAAGGCAACTCCCTCTCCCGCTGCGGCGAACAACCGGCATCGAAGCAGTGCCTAAAAGGCAGGCCTACTCCACTATTGTCAGTCTCTTGTCTCTTGCATTCGTTTCTTTTCTTCCTCGACTAGCACACGCCGCAACACTTTACCTGTGAGTGCTTTTGGCAGTTCATCGCGGAATTCGTACTTGCGGGGAACTTTAAACGCTGCCAGGCGTTCGCGGCAAAATGCTTCCAACTCCTCTGCACTCACGTCCTTTTTTTCTTTCAACACGATGTACGCTTTGACTGTTTCACCGCGGTACTCGTCTGGAATCCCGGCCACAGTGCACTCTTTTACGGCCTCATGTTCGTAAAGCACTTCCTCCACTTCGCGGGGGTACACGTTAAAACCGCTCGCCACAATAACGTCTTTTTTGCGTTCGACGATGTAAAAGTACCCGTCTTCGTCCATCGTCGCCATGTCCCCCGTGTACAGCCATCCGTCTCGCAAAGCGTTGTCACTCTCTTCAGGTTGGTTCCAGTAACCCCGCATCACTTGCGGTCCGCGTACGATCAACTCCCCGACTTCTCCCTGCGGCACTTCCTCCCCTGTCTCCGAATCGACGACTTTAGCTTCCGTATCCGGAAACGGCAGGCCGATGCTCCCGTTTTTTCGCCTTCCCCAGATCGGATTCGCATGTGTGACCGGTGATGCTTCCGTCAACCCGTAACCTTCCACCAAGCGGCCACCTGTGATCGCTTCGAATCTTTCCTGTACTTCCCGCGGCAGAGGGGCTGCCCCGCTAATACACGCTTTAATGGAGCGAATGTCGTACTTTTTTAAATCGGGATGGTTAATGAGTGCGACGTACATGGGCGGTGCACCGGGAAACATCGTTGGACGCAGCCGATTAACAGTTTTTAACACTGTGGCGAGGTCAAATTTCGGAATTAAAACCATCTTCGCAGCGAGGAGAATGGCGAAATTCATCACCGCCGTCATGCCGTACACGTGGAAAAAGGGCAACACGGCCAATATACACTCTGCGCCTCGGCGGGAACGGTGAAACCATGCCCTCGCTTGTTCTACATTGGCGACTAAATTGGCGTGAGTGAGCATCACCCCTTTGGAAAGACCTGTCGTCCCTCCGGTGTACTGCAAGAGGGCCAAATCTTCTTTAGAGTCGATGTAGGGCTTTTCCAGTTCCGGAAGATCAGGCTGTTTCATCAAGTCGTCCCAGTAGGAAACGTACGGTTCGCGCGGAATGTGGAGTTTGACACCTTCTTTACGCAGTTTAAGGGGGTACATCACATTTTTTGGAAACGGGAGGTAATCTTTTATTGCGGTCACGACGATGTGTTCGAGGTCCGTTCTAGGCAATACAGAAACGACGTTGCTATAGACGAGGTCGAGACAGACGATAATTTTCGCCCCCGAATCTGCGAGCTGGTGCTCTAGTTCGCGTTTTTTGTACATCGGATTCGTCAGGACGGCGACGGCGCCAATGTGCAAAACAGCATAGTACGCGATCACCGCCTGCGGGCAGTTCGGCAACATAATCGCCACACGGTCTCCTTTCTTGACGCCTAGTTGCTGTAACACCCTGGAAAACAACTGCATGTCGTGAAACAGTTCACGGTATGTCATGGTCTTCCCCATGAAATAGATGGCCGTGTGATCCGGGTAGCACTTGTACGCATTCTCCAAATAAGTGTGTAGCGGAATGTCGGGGTAGTCCAAAGAGGCGGGCACTTCTTTCTCATAGTGGGACAGCCACGGTGGAATGCCGGCAGACATCGAATGAATCCCCTCCCTGTAAATGAATGGCGACTCATTCATGTATATGATGTGACCGGCATGATGTATATCTATGCTGCGGATTTTCCTTTACTCCCGGTCTGGATCTTCAGGGGAGAGTATACTGGGACGATTGTGTTTGACTGGAATGGGAGAACGGACCAACACGTCCCAGAAAGCTTTTTTATTGAACGGCACAAAGGGCCACAAGTACGGCACGTCGAGGGAGCGCGTCCGCCACAGCAATGCAAACCAAAGCACGATGCCGGCGACAAAGCCAATCCATCCGAACGCCCATGAAGTCAACAACAGAAAGAGGCGGACAAATTTGTTGGCCAAGCCCAGTTCGTAACTAGGTGTCGCAAACGTCCCGATGACCGCAATGGCCAAGTAGAGGAGCACTTCGTTGACAAACAAACCGACTTCCACCGCCACTTGCCCAATGAGGATGGCAGAGACGAGGCCCAGGGCCGACGCTAGGGGAGAAGGAGTGTGGATCGACGCCATGCGTAAAATATCCGCTCCCAACTCCGCCAGTATAAACTGGACAAGGAGCGGCACTCCTGACGGGTCGTCAATTCCGATAAAAGACAAGGCCTCGGGCAAGTGTTCCGGATGCGTGGCAAACAAGTACCAAAGGGGCAACAAAATGACGGACAAAGCCATCGCCAAAAACCGGACCCAGCGCAAGTAAGCACCGACAACCGGTTTTTGACGGTACTCCTCTGCGTGCTGAACGTGGTGGAACAACGTAGACGGTGCAATCATGACGCTGGGGGACGTGTCGACGTATATGAGAATGTGCCCTTCCAACAAATGGACCGCCGCCACGTCGGGTCGTTCCGTATAACGAACCAGCGGATAAGGGTTCCAATTGTTCCCAAACACAAACTCCTCTAGACTTTTTTCGGCCATCGGAAGGCCGTCCACATCGATGGCCTCAATTTTTTCCCGCAACAGGCGCACTGTGTCCGGATTCGCGACGTCTTCCATATACGACAAGGCGATATCTGTTTTTGAGCGCTTCCCCACTTGCATGTACTCCATGCGCAGCGAAGGGTCCCGCAGGCGGCGTCGCGTGAGGGCGGTATTAAAAACGATGGTTTCAGTAAACCCGTCTCGCGCCCCGCGGACGACGCGTTCAATATCGGGCTCTTCCGGGTTGCGAACAGGATACGTGCGGACGTCGATGATGATCGCTTTTTCGGCTCCGTCCATGAGCAAAGCCAACGGCCCGGCCAGTACTTGATTGACAACATCCCCCAAATTGTCAGTGGTATCGACCTCGATGTAACCGAGATGCGTCTCCAGCATTGTCTGAATTGTGTCGTCATCCAACTCATTCGGTTTCAACTTGTTCAGGTAGGTAATGATGCGGTTCATAATGTCGTCTTTGACGAACCCGTCCACGAAGTACATCGAGAACGGGCGCCCGGCGAACATGAATTCCCTATGTACGACGTCAAAGTTTTGGTCGACGGCGAGCATGCGGTTGAGTTTGTTCACATTTTCCGCTAACGTGGGGACAATCTTCTGTTGCTGCCACTTCGTTCGCTGATCACTCATGTCCATTCCCCTTTTTTCGCATTCGTCTATCTTGTCAGTATGACCGAACGTCCCCACCCTCATTCGGCGCAAAAAAAACAGCCTCTCAAGTAAAGGCTGCCGTTTTCATCACTGTCACATCAATTAACCGTTGAGGAGGAAGTACAGAAATCCGACTACGAAAAAAATGAGTGCGATTAACCCTAGTATACGAGGCAGTCTTTTCACCAGTATCCCTGCTTTCTTGAAAATACGCGCTGACATGCTGACGGCACCAGCCGACAGAATAGGCTCACCTTATGCTGGCGCCGATGACGAATGACAGCGACACAGATATCACCATGGAGACGAGACCGACAGCGCGATTGTCGTTCTGAATTTCTTCGTCAACTTTAAACGCAGGCGTCAGAAACTCAAACAAGAAATAAGCGACCAAGAGCAGAACGAAACCGTAAATACTCCATACAAGGGCCTCCCACATCGTGTCATTGTGCGCGATCGAGTAGTGGAACACATTGGCAATGCCAAAAATTTTCCCGCCTGTCGCCAAAGCAACCGCCATGTTGCCGTTTTTGATTTCATGCCAATTGCGGTAGCGCGTCGCCAGCTCAAACACGGCGAGGGACAGGAGGAGTGACACGATGGCCACTGAGTAAAAAGCCGCCGTTTCAATATACGGATTCTCCCAAAAAGTATTCACTGCGAATCCCACCCGTACCACTTGTTCTCACATTTGCAGCTCATCAATACTTATACGAAAAAGCGACGGTTCCGTTTCACTACGATTCGCCTAATTCAACGACCGTCACTCCCGATCCACCTTCTCCCTGCCTGCCGAGGCGGAACTGTTTCACGTGTCGGTGTGACTTTAAATAGTTGTGTATTCCTGTTCTCAAAGCCCCTGTGCCTTTCCCGTGAATGATGGACACTCTCTGCAACCCGTTTAATACAGCATCGTCTAAATACTTATCCGTCTCTATAATAGCCTCTTCAACTGTACTCCCGCGGAGATCCAGTTCCGGACGCACATCTTCTGCCGCACGGGTGACGCTCGTCATCGGAGCCGCTTCTTTTTCGCCGGGAGTTTGCACTAGTTCCACATCGTGGATGGGCACTGTCACTTTCATCAAGCCGAGTTGAACTTGCACGTCGTCGCGGCTTAAGACGTCGGCGACGTGCCCTTTTTGATTGAGCGAACGGACGTACACCTCGTCTCCCGGCTTCAGTTGAGAGTGTTTCACTCGTTTTCCACCCGTTCCTTCCGCCCTTTTCCACGGCCTGCTGACTTCAGGCTCTTGTGCATCCAAGCGCTTTTTGACCTCGATGAGCTGGTGGTCTTTCACGTTTTGCGGAGTACTTTTCAACTGCCGTAACTCGCCGATGACGGCGTCCGCTTCACGCTTCGCTTTTTTCACAATTTCGCGCGCTTCCATTTCAGCCTGCATACGTAAGCGTTCCCGTTCACGCTCTAGCTCTCGTTGTGCTCGTTCGACGCTTGCTTTCAGTGCTTCGGCTTCGCGGCGCAAGGCGGCGGCAGCTTCTCGTTCCCCCTCTGCCTTCTTACGGTTGAATTCCAAAGCAGCAATCATGTTTTCCACGCTGTTATCATCTGCGCCCAACTGTTCTTGCGCCGTTTTGATGATGTGTCGGGGGAGACCGAGCCGCTCCGCGATGGCGAAGGCGTTACTCTTGCCCGGAACACCCACCCGCAAACGGTATGTCGGACTGAGCGTTTCAACATCGAATTCGACACTAGCGTTCATCACATTCTCACGATTGTAGGCGTACGCCTTCAATTCACTGTAGTGCGTGGTGGCGACAACGCGACACCCTCGCCGCTGAATGTCGTCCAACAGAGCGATGGCGAGAGCAGCCCCCTCTGTCGGATCGGTACCCGCTCCCAGTTCATCAAGTAAGACCAGACTATTGGGGCTCAAATGCGTAAGAATGCGCACGATGTTGGTCATGTGCCCGGAGAAGGTGCTCAAGTTCTGTTCAATGCTCTGTTCGTCGCCGATGTCGGCAAACACGTTGTCAAACACGGCGACTTCGCTTTCTTCTTCTACCGGTATGAACAAGCCTGACATGGCCATGAGTGTCAGCAACCCGATCGTCTTCAACGTCACAGTCTTGCCTCCGGTATTCGGACCGGTCACCACCAAGGCCGTATACTGGTCCCCGAGGTCCACATCGATGGGAACGACATTTTCGTCCGGAATGAGCGGATGTCTCGCACGTTTTAAGCGCACGACACCGTCTACATTCACACGGGGGCGGGTGGCATTCACGTGGCGAGCGTATGCGGCTTTCGCAAATATGAAATCAAGCTCTCCCAACGCTGTGACATTTCCTTGCAGTTCATCGTGCACTTCTGCGACTTTCGCCGTCAGTTCCTTTAACAGCCGCTCCACTTCCCGCTCTTCTTGAAGACGCCACTCACGCAATCGGTGGTTCAAACTGACGACTGCATCCGGTTCAATAAACAGTGTCGCACCTGAAGCCGACTGATCGTGAACCGTTCCTCCAAACTGTGAACGGTATTCCTGTTTCACCGGTACGACATAACGTTCACCGCGCAGCGTCACGATCGCCTCCTGCAGCATCTCTTTGTAACGGGTACTTCTCAGCATCTGTTCCAGCTTGTCGCGAATGTCGCGCTCTGTCTGGCGAATCGCGCTGCGGATTGTACGCAACCTTTCACTGGCGTGGTCGACGATCTCGCCGTGGTCGTCGATGACACGTTCAATGTCCTCTTCTACATGCTTCAAGTTCGTTATTTGCCCTGCTAAACGGGTGATGATCGGCAGTGTCGCGTTTTCTTTTTCCACGACATCTAGCAGAAAACGCTTCAACCGCCTTCCGCTGGAAATGGTTCCGGCAATATCCAGCAATTCTGAAGGGGTTAGAACAGAGCCGATGGACGCCCGCTTCAAAAGCGGACGGATGTCCCGTATACCGCCGAGGGGGACGCTGTCTTTGAGTCGCAGCACCTCTACCCCCTCTTCCGTCGCGGCGAGCCACTCTTCTACCTCCGCTAACGCATGAACGGGAAGCAGCTGCCTCACTTTCTCCCGACCTAAACGGGAGGAGGCAAACGGCTGAATCTGTTCAATGACTTTTTGGTACTCCAGTGCGTCTAAATCCCGTGTGTCCAATGGCGTCACTCCTCGCTGTCATTATAATGCGAGACAAATGGGGAGGCAAATGAAAAACATAGATTTCTCCGGGAAAGGGAAGGATAAAGCTACATCCACGAAAAGGAGGGAACTGCATGACGATTGTACGCCACATCGTTCGCTTTATCGTAGCAGCTATTGTGTTGTGGATCGTCGGGTTTTTAGTACCTGGCTTCGAAGTGAACGGCTTCGGCAGTGCGTTTCTGGCAGCACTCGTCATCGCTGCTCTCGGTTGGTTAATCGAAACGTTCTTGGGACGGGATATTTCTCCGTACGCCCGCGGTATTGTCGGTTTTCTCGTCAGCGCCGTGGTGATCTACGTGACACAGTTTATCGTAGGTGGCGTGAGCGCCAGTATCATCGGAGCGTTGCTGGCGGCGCTAGTGATCGGGGTCATCGATTTGTTCATTCCGACGAAAGCGCGGTTCGATGCGCCAAGTAGGGCTGAAAAATAACCCAATCTCGAAAGAAGGACACTGCAGAGGATGCAGTGTCCTTCTTCTTGCGCCTTTCATTACTTGGCAAACACGTGCTTGCCGATGCGTTTAATGACGGGACGATTGTAAATCCAACTGTTTGTCGTCTTTGCTGGGTTGTAGTAGTACAGTGCCCCGTCCGTCGGGTCCCAACCGTTAATGGCATCGCGCACTGCTTTTACCGCCTCGTCATCTGGCGTCAACCATATTTGTCCGTCTGCCACGGCGGTAAACGCGCCCGGTTCAAAGATCACTTCCGACGGACTGTTCGGGAACAGTTCGCTTTCCAGCCGGTTTAAAATCACAGCGGCAACCGCCACTTTTCCGATGTACGGTTCCCCTCTCGATTCCCCGTACACGGCATTTGCCATGAGACGGATATCGTTGGCTGAAAAGCCTGCGCTGTTTTCGAGCACCGTCTTCTTCGGCTGCTGTTGCTGCTGCTCCTGCTGTTGGTTCGTTTGGGGAGCATTCCAGCGTTTCTCAGGCGGCACCTCATGTTCTTTCGGTCGCCAATGTTTCGTCGCCTGCCACAACTTCAGTTTTGTTTTAGGGCCGACAACACCGTCCACATTTAATCCGAATTCGTACTGAAAATGACGCGTCGCCCAATATGTTCGCCAGCCGAACAGGCCGTCGACTTTTCCGGTGTAAAACCCGAGCAGTTTCAACCTCCCCTGTAACTCGTACACGTCGCCACCTTCAGCTCCCACTTTTAGCACTTCATCGCCGAAAGCGGATGCCGACTCTACGTTCGTATTCGCGTACACTCCCAAAAAACAAGCAGTAAGAAATATGCCGAGCAGCAGACTGGAAACGACTTTGCGCTTATCCACTCACATCAACCTTTCTTGCAGGAAAGTCACATCACTGTATGACAGTATTATCCCTAGTTGATGGAGTTCCTATGCGCTTTTCGGGCTAACCGCGGTAAGAGCGGTAATCTCGGAAACGGGCACGCACGCGTCGTCTCTGTTTCCACTGCCTTCTGAAATAGAGTAAACACCAAAAAACGACCAACAAGCTGATGAACCACAGCATCCACGGGAATCCCGCCAGCTCCGTCTCTTCCTCGCTCCTCGCCGACACATTCGCCACACTGTTCGCTGCAATGACCGGGATGCTCTTAAGGACTTCGTTATCGAACGTGAGTTGAACGCCGCCGATTTCCTCCCCCTTTTCGATAGGAAGCGTCACCCGGCGCAGGACGAAATCTTGCTCCACCGTCTCCACTGAAGCCCCTTTCGGCAACGTGATGTAGGAGTTGTCCTCTTTAAACTGTCCCGTCACTTCTTGGCCTTCTACAGTCAGGCCGGCAAGGGAATCTTCATCGACGGTTAAGCGGTGAGTCGCAAACGTCTCGTGACCGTAATCCATCAATGCCGTCAAGTCGCGATACATATTGTCAGCCGAACCCGGAACCTTTAATAAAACGGCAATCAGCTGTTGTCCGTTGCGTTCAGACGTGGCGACAAACGTCTGTTGTGCATCTTCGGTATAGCCGTTTTTCACTCCGGTCGCGCCGTCGTACTCCCACAACAGGCGATTGTGGTTCACGATGTGCCCGGGCTGCCAACTTTCTCCCTCCCACGGGTATTCTTTCGTCCCGACGATTTCCCGGAACGTCGCATTCTGCATCGCATAACGGGAAATTAGCGCCATATCCCTGGCCGTTGTCACGTGATCTTCGTCTGGCATCCCGCTGGGATTCACAAAATGTGAGTTGGTGGCACCGAGTTCCCGGGCTTTCTCGTTCATCATGGCCGAAAACTTTTCCACCGACCCTCCTAAATGTTCGGCAACGGCCACCGCTGCATCGTTCCCCGAGTTGATGAGCATACCGTACACTAAATCAATGAGCGGTTTCTGTTCACCTTCTTCGAGGTAGACCCTGGTACCGCCTGCGTGAACGGCATTTTTCGATACCGTGACCACCTCGTTCAACCGTCCCGATTCAACGGCGATAATGCCGGTCAATATTTTCGTGATACTGGCCGGGTACATCGGTCGATCCGGATTGCGACTGTACAACACTTGACCGGACTGTGCTTCCATCAGTATCCCGGCTTCCGCTTGCAATTCAGGCGGTCCTGCCTCCCCTTCCGCAAACGACCGGTGTGGATGGACCGCCAGTACGAACAGGAGTACGTAAAGTGTGACGTCGCGAAGTTTACGAACCATGATTTTTTCCTTTCAACCGTTTTACCAGCTTGTCCAATGTCAACGTATTCAAAATGTGGTGCCGAGTCAGCCATCCCCTGCGCGCTGTTCCCACGCCGTATGTTATCAAGTGGAGATGTTCTGCCCGGTGAGCATCGGTATTGATAGCAATCGTCACTCCGTAATCCTCCACAGCCTGTCTCAAATGGCGATCGTTCAAATCCAGGCGATTAGGGTTCGCGTTCAGTTCCAACACCGTTCCTGTATCGGCAGCCCGTTTAAAAATTTCCGGCAAGTTGAGGGCGTAGCTGTCACGCCGGTTGAGGAGCCGTCCTGTCGGATGGGCGATGACGTGGACGTACGGGTTTTCCACCGCTCGCAAAATGCGCTTCGTCATCGTCCGCTCATCTTGTCCGAACGCACTGTGCACAGACGCGATGACGACATCGAGCTGCTCGAGTACGTCGTCCGGATAGTCTAGACGCCCGTCGGGAAGAATGTCCACTTCCACTCCCGCTAACACGGTAATGCCATCCAGTTCACGGTTGACCCGATCAATCTCCTCTCGCTGCTTCATCAAGTCCTCAACGCTCAATCCGCCGGCAATGACGAGGGAACGGGAGTGGTCGGTCACGGCAACGTACTCGTATCCTTTCGATTTTGCCGCTTCGGCCATTTCCCGAATCGTACAGTGCCCGTCACTCCACTGACTGTGCACGTGCAAATCGCCGCGAATATCTTTCTCCGCGACGAGGTCGGGCAATCCTTGCTCTAGGCCGACCTCTGTCTCTCCCTTCCCCTGCCGCAACTCAGGTGGTATATACGGCAATCCCAACTCGTTGTAAAAGTGGGTTTCCTCGTCAAACGTCAACGTCCGGCCGTCCGCCAACTGTTCGACTCCGTATTCGCTCACTTTCCATCCTTTTTCTTTTGCGATTTGACGGATGCGCACATTGTGTTCTTTCGACCCTGTGAAGTGGTGAAGTGCCGTGGCGTACTGCTCCGGTGTCACGATGCGCACGTCCACTTGTACCAGCCAATCCGCCGCAACGAGAACACTCACTTTCGTCGTTCCGCGGTTCACGACCTCCTCGACCGCAGGGAGGGACGCAACTTCTCTCGCAACGTGATCCGGCTGTTCCGTCGCGACGACGATGTCCACGTCTTTGACCGTTTCCTCCATGCGGCGAATGCTGCCCGCGAGGCTCGCTTGAACGACTTCGGGAATCGATTGAATCTGAGTCAATACCTCTTCAGCGACAGGCCGAACATGCCCCAGGGGAAGCCGTTCCGGTCGTGTTCCCGCTCGTTGGATGGCTTCCAAAAGTTTGGCTTCCGACTTCGCGCCGAATCCCGGCAGAGTCCGCACCTGTTGTCGGCGAATGGCCTGTTCCAGTTCCGACACATTGGTAACGTTCAGCTTTTTGTACAGCGTCTTGACTGACTTGGGACCGAGACCGGGCAGTTCCAGAAGAGACATTAATCCTTTCGGCAGTTTTTCGCGATACTCGTTTAAAAGCGACGACTCACCGGTCTCTATGATCTCGCGAATGACAGCAGCCGTGCCTTTCCCGATTCCCGCTACCGATTGCAAGTCTTCTTTTATCTCCTCTAAGGGCCGCTTTAAATGTTCTACAGCCTGTCCCGCACGGCGATACGCATTGGCCCGGTAAGGATTTTCACCGTCGATCTCCATGTAGTTGGCGAGTTCGAACAACATCTCAGCGATGTCGCGATGACTGGGCAAAGGCCTTCCCTCCCATCGGCTGCTCGGCTACCTATATTATGTTTTCGGCGAAAGTATCCACTCTTTCAACCAGCTGGTCAGGGCAGGGGTTGTATTCGTCACCCATGTGGCAAACCACGACTCTTGCAAGAGGGATTGCATTTTCGGCCCGGGGATGAATTGGAGTGCGTTGATGGCGATTACCAAAATGATCCCGATTTGAACGAGCGCAAGGAAAACGCCGGCCAACCGGTTCACAGTGTTTAAAACGGGCAGCTTCACCACATGGTGAAGCATTCCGGCAATAAGGCGGAAAAGGAATTTCGTTCCGAAAAACAGGAGCACAAAGGCGATCACCCGGTACAACACGGCGTCTAGCGGCAAAAATGACAGCCACGACGGTGTCTCCCCGTCACGGCTCGTGACGGGGACCACTTCTCCGAGTCCGTTTGCGAGATCCGCACTGAAGCGAAAAGCAATCACTAAAGCCAAAACAAATCCGATCAGACTGGCGATCTGCAAGACGAATCCGCGGCGCAACCCGTTCAACACGGCTCCCGCAAGCAGTAACAACACCACGATGTCAAGTAGGTTCATCGGCATTCACGAACGATTTTTTCCGTTCTTAAGCTTGTTTTCCAATTCCTCGTATTTTTGACGCAGGCGAAAGTAGTCATTCGCGATGTTTAACGCTGTTAAAATGGCTAATTTGGACGTATCCAAACGGGTGTTCCCCTGTCCGACCCGATGCATCACTTCATCCACGTATCCCGCCAGTGTACGCATGTACTCGGGGCTTTCATCTCCTACAATTGTATAATTTTTCCCATAAATGGATACGGTTAAACGGTTCTTCTCTTCGCTCACGACTGCCCCTCCGTTCCCCGCTACAGAACATAACGAGCTTTTCACGTTATTCGTTCGCTACTACCCTATCCAATTCCTTCCCTTTCGTCAAGAATAGACGCACGAACGGGGTTACCTCAATTGGGCACCGTGTTTATCGTGCAATTGGCGAACGATCTGATCGTGCATCTCGTTAATTTCTGCGTCCGTAAGGGTGCGGTTCGGGTCGCGAAATACGAGGGCTAAAGCGACACTCTTCTTCCCCTTCCCGATCTTTTCCCCTGTAAAGACGTCGAATACCGTCACAGATTCCAACCATCTTTTCGCCACGTCGCAGATGGTGTCTTCCAGTGCTCTCACCGGCACGTCTTCGTCTACGACTACGGCCAAATCGCGGGTCACGGCCGGGAAGCGGGGTAACGGACGGTAACGGACCTCATTTTCCACTGCCGCCTGCAAAACGGGAGACAGTTTCACCTGAAATGCGTAACTTTCGGGAAGGTCGTACTGTGCGGCAAGTTGCGGGTGCAACTGCCCGACGTACCCGATCCCCTCGCCGTCCAGCTTTACTTCAGCTGTTCGGCCAGGGTGAAAACCTTCCGGTGACGCCTGTTCGTACGCGATGCCCCTGATGCCGAGCCGTTGAAATAGCGCCTCCAGCAACCCTTTTACCGTAAAGAAATCGAGGGGCTTCTTCTGTTCCAGCCAATCGGGTGACATGAACGGGCCGCACAACAGTCCGGCAAACTCCTCCTCCTCTTGTGGAAGCTTGCTCAGCTCCGCTTCTTCCGTCGCGAATGTTCGCCCCATTTCAAAAATGGCGACTCGTTCTTCCCGGCGATGAATGTTGTACTGCGCCACTTCGAGCAATCCCGGCAACAAGCTGGTTCTGAGCACACTTCGCTCTTCGCTCATCGGCATTTGCAGGCGTATTTCGCGCATCCCTGCGTTCAGCGACTCAATTTCCCTATTTTTGTGCGGTGCCGTAAAAGCGTACGTCATGACTTCGAACAGACCCAAACCTTGCATCGTCCGGCGCAACATGCGTTTTAAAGACTGGACCTTCGTCAGGGAGCCGATCTCCGTTTCGCTCGTCGGCAACCGCACCGGAATGCGCTCGTACCCGAACAGGCGGGCCACTTCTTCGATTAAGTCAGCTTCAATGGATATGTCGGGACGGCGTGTCGGGACGTGGACTTCAATTCGCTCACCTTTGTCATCGTAATCAAAGCGGAGCCGGTCGAAGATGGATGTCACTTCCCGTTTGTCGATGTCTACCCCGATCAGTTGATTCATCCGCTCGTAGCGCATTGAGACCGTCGATGGCGCGTGTTTCCCTTTTTCAGCCACCACTTCTTCAGACGCGGCCTCACCTCCACCCAACTCGCACATCAACTGTGCCGCACGGCGCAATGCCGGCAATACGCGCGTCGGATCGACACTTTTCTCGAAACGTGCACTCGCTTCGGATCTCAAGCCAAGTTTGCGAGACGTTCTGCCAATCGACTGCGGCGAGAAGTAGGCCGATTCAATCAGAACCGTCCGGGTCGAGTCACTAATTTCAGAGTTGGCGCCCCCCATGACGCCGGCGATGCCGATCGGCTTGCTTCCGTCTGTAATCAACATCATCGATTCGTCCAGCGCCCGTTCCACGTTGTCCAGGGTGACAAACGTCTCCCCTTTCCGGGCGTGACGAACGACAATCGTGCCGTCCGCTACCTTGTCGTAGTCAAAAGCGTGTAGCGGTTGCCCGTACTCCAGCATGACGTAGTTTGTAATGTCGACGACGTTGTTAATCGGGCGAATCCCAGACGCTATCAGACGGTTTTGCATCCATTGCGGTGACGGGGCGATTTGGATGTTTCGCAATACTTGCAAAGTGTAGAGCGTGCAGTCTTCCCCGGCATCCAACTCTACCTTTGCCGGCAACTCCGCCTCTCCCAGAAGCGGTTCACTGTAGCGTATGTTTAGTTCGCGGTCAAACAGTGCGGCCACTTCATAGGCAACACCGATGATGCTCAAGCAGTCGGAACGGTTCGGCGTCAGATCGAGTTCCAACACTTCGTCATCCATTCCTAAGACGCTTTTAACATCGGTCCCCGGTTCCCATTTTCCATTTAACACCATAATGCCGTCGGACATTTTATTGTCCAGTCCGAGTTCGCTGGCAGAGCAAATCATCCCGTTCGATTCGACGCCCCTCAGTTTTGCCTTCTTGATTTTGAAATCCGGGAGCGTGGCACCGACTTTGGCCACGGGAACATACTGCCCGGCCGCGACATTGGGAGCGCCGCACACAATGTCCACAGGACGATCTTCCCCGACGTCTACACGACACACTTTCAATTTGTCAGCATTCGGGTGTTGTTCCGCACTCAGGACATACCCCACGACGACGTCGTGGATGCCCGTGTCACGCTTCTCTACCGTGTCAACTTCCACACCGGCCTGTGTCAACTTTTCAGCTATTTCCTCTACACGGATACCGTCTATATTCACGTACTGCGATAACCATTCCTTGGATACGCGCATCGTCATTCCTCCTCGTACTACACTGAAAATTCCTCTACTACAACTCGTTACAACGAGACAAACTGGCGCAAGAAACGGAGGTCGTTGTTGAAGTAGTAGCGGATGTCGTCTACGCCGTACTTTAACATCGCCACCCGCTCAATCCCCATGCCAAACGCAAAACCGGTATACTTTTCTGGATCGTAGCCGGACATTTCCAGCACCCGGGGATGTACCATACCTGCGCCCAATATCTCAATCCACCCGGTTTTTTTACACACATGGCATCCGTCTCCGCCACAGTTTGCACAGGACACGTCCATCTCGGCCCCCGGTTCGACGAACGGAAAGTAACTGGCGCGAAAGCGGACTCGCCGGTCTTCTCCGTACATCCTGTGGGCAAACTCCGTTAGTGTGCCTTTCAGATCGCTCATGGCGATATTTTTGTCGATGACTAACCCTTCTGTTTGCGAAAACTGGTGAGAATGGGTGGCGTCATCGTCGTCCCGGCGAAACGCAAAGCCGGGACAAATCACTTTAACCGGTTTTCCTTTGCGGCTTTCCATCGTCCTCGCCTGTACGGGCGACGTATGGGTGCGCATGAGAATGTCTTCTGTAATGTAAAACGTGTCCTGCATATCGCGGGCCGGGTGGTTCTTCGGCATATTCATCGCTTCAAAGTTGTAATAGTCCCACTCGACGAGTGGTCCGTCCGCCACCTGAAATCCCATTCCGATAAAAATGTCTTCGATTTGTTCGACTATACTGCTTAACGGATGGATGCTCCCTTGATCGAACGTGCGGCCCGGCAGCGTCACGTCGACACTTTCCCGGGCTAGCTGTTCTGCCAGAGCCTGTTCTTTCAGCTCTTTTTCTTTCCTGGAGACGGCCTCCTCTAATTCACGGCGGATACTGTTGACAAGCTTCCCGACAGCAGGACGCTCTTTTGGCGCAAGTTGTCCCATTTGACGCAAAAATTGCGTCAATTCCCCTTTCTTCCCCAAGTACGCCACACGGGTTTCGGACAGTTCTTGCTCCGTTTCCGCCTGTCGAACAGCTTCCATCGCCCTTGCTCGCAACGCTGTCAGTTGTTCTTTCATGCCCTTCTCCTCCTTCTAAACTTCACTTGCAAGGTCACACAAAGAAAGCCTTTCGCCCCTTTTATAAAAGGGGCGAAAGGCCGCGGTACCACCCTCGTTTATCACTTCATTCGCATAACGGAATCGTCCGGTTC
>k87-1091414_pt1 | contig 28900 bp, 27 predicted proteins | sample MGYA00084031_6733416 | MGnify analysis MGYA00084031
CGATTTGGCGCAACAGCTCGTTGGGGGTGATCTGGCCATTTATGGCGATCGGCGGCTTCAGTCTGGCCGCCAGGGCCATTTTTTCCAGGGTAGCGTCAATGCCTGCCATCCCCTGCAGCTCCAACGCTCCGATCCCTACATACTCTGCATTGAGATAGGTCATGTCCGGCGTGTCCGACGGCACCTCTGCATCAAGTGTGACGTTGTGCTGTCTGAGATAGTCATCCATTTCCCACTTTTCGCTCTGGGACGCCTCGGGATTTTGCCAGTAGCCGCCCCTCGTCGCGTATACCTGATAGCCGAGAAACACGTCCAGCAGGAGAAAGGCCCAGATCAAGATCGTTTTCGTTTTACTCCAATCCATGCTCCGGCCCTCCTCCCTTATTCAATTGGGCAGGAATGTACAGGTTGGGATAATTGTTCACTTCTACTACCCAGATCGGGATCAGCTCCACATAATCCTCGTGTGTAACCGTCTGATACGACAGATATGCGTTTCTGATCTGCTCTGTATTCGCCAATCCCTTTTCGCGAATATATTGAAACAATTCCGGTCCCGACATCGCCGTCCACCCTTTGTTCTGGATGTAGCGGTCCAGATCGATCAGCGAACGGTCCATCGTCACTACCTGGCCCGCCTCCATCGTCACCCGGATGGTGTCGATCGGATAGCCTTCCTTGCTGTAGAGCGGATACGCTCCGACGTACTGGCGGAAGGTAACAACATCTTTGTCGTTATAGCTTTTTCTGATTGTCTCGAAATGAAAATCATCCGTCCATCCCAAATGTTTGTTAATAAATGAAATGGCTGCCTTTACCTTCTCCTCATCCGTCAGCTCCGGTGCGACTGACAGGATGGCCGGGTCCGTAAACGTAATGGCCTGCTGATCCGAACGCAACTGGATGGAGCGGCTGCCATCGGTGTAGATGATCGTCTTGTCCCGCTCCACGATTTGGCGGACCAGTGTCCGATCGAGAAAATACGCATCCAGTAGCTGATCGTTGTCGATCGTCCGGAATGTAAAGCGAAAGGCCTGCATTTTCACCGGGTTTTTCGGCAAATAGTAAATCGTCCCTGCCGCCCTCCCCTGCTCTATGATCGGGGGGACAGGATTCGGTTTGACGACCTTCATGATTTGTTCCGGCATCAGGTTGCCCGTCGGCAGATAAGACTGCCGCAAATCCTTTGGACTGATCGAGGTACGGCTGCGAAGCACCATTTCCTCGCCGGAGAGGATAAACAAGGCATAGACCACGTCTTCCTCTTCCTCGTAATAAAGCACCAGGCGGTCGATTCCCTTTCCTTTGTCGCTGACCTCATCGCGAAATGTCACAAGCCGTCCAACGACAGAAAGAGGGACGCTGTTGCGAAAGCGTATTTCAATTCCTTGCTTCTCCCGGGAGATTTTCTCCCACTTCTCAATCGGCAAGGAAAATGGCGCGAAATCGAGGAAGATCCATTTCTTCATCTCTTCTTTGACGATGCGATACTGGCCGTCTGTCGCTGTCGCCTTTGTATGCCGGTCCTCCCCGTAGTGAAAGATGACCGATTCCGGTGCGATCAAGTCCTCCAGTTGCCTTTCCTGTACCGGCTTTGATTCCTTGTACTGAGCAGGCTCGATCAGTTGAAATTGGGGCTGGTTTGTCCACAAAAGCGCGGTCAACAGAAAGCTGGACAGAACCAGCAAGGTGAGCAGCAAGGTTTTGGCCGGCTCCTTCCACCGTATCATCCCGCCGTCCCTCCTTTTGCAAATGGCACCCAAAAGGTGACCGTCGTGCCCACATTCAATTCGCTGGAGATCTCGATTTCAGCGCCGTGAGCCTGTACCAATTCCCGGGCGATGGCGAGGCCGAGACCGGTTCCGCCTTGCCCGCGCGAACGAGCCTTGTCCACCCGGTAAAAGCGTTCAAAGATGCGCTTTAAATCCCGGCTGGGAATCCCGATCCCGGTATCGGAAATGGAGATGTGGAGACGCTTTTGGTGCCGGTTGACCTGTGCCATGAGGACGACCGTGCCTCCCTCGGGCGTATACTTGACTGCATTGGACAGCAGATTGTCCAGCACCTGGTTGATCGCATCCTTGTCCACGTATATAGGAGGCAGATTTTCCGGCACCTCCAGCTTTAGCTGGACGCCCTGCTGTTCCCCGAACATGGAAAAGCGGTCTGCCGCATAACGAAGCAGCTGATCGGCGTCTACCTCTTTGTAGTGGAGGTGAATGCCCTGCGAGTCAAAACGGGACAGCTGAAGCAGGTCGTTTACGAGACGGATCATCCGCTCTGTCTCTGACATGGTCACCTTTAAAAAGCGGTTGGACAGCTCCGGTTCCTCTACTGCGCCGTCCAACAGCGCTTCCACATAGCTTTTGATCGTCGTCAACGGCGTCCGCAGCTCATGCGATACGTTGGCGACGAACTCCTTGCGCTGCTGGTCGAGCCGCTGCTGCTCCGTCACGTCCTGCAGCACCGTAATATTGCCGCCCCGCTTCCCGCTGTCATGCTGAAGCGGTGTAAATGTCACACGAAGGATCAGGACTTCGCGGTTCGGCAGCAGCATTTCAATAATCAACGGCTCCACCTGCGAATACAGCGGCATTTCTTCCTCCGGCGGCAGCTTCAAGAGATCGTACAGCGTCAATCCTTTGGCCATGCAGTCGTCCATGGTGACCTGCAGCATCTCTTCCGCCGACCGGTTCATCAAAATGATCTGACCGTTGCGGTTGGAGGCGACTACCCCATCAGACATGTTGCGCAGGATACCGGCCAGCTTCTCCCGCTCTTCCTCCTGCTGCATGATCGCCTCTTGCAGCCTGAAAGTCATATGGTTGAAGGCCATCCCGAGCTGCCCAATTTCATCATCACTATACACACGTACATTTCTATTAAAATCTCCATCGGCAACCGCCCGGGCCTGACGAGTCATTTCCTTCACCGGCGTCGTAATCGTCCGGGCCAGCACGACACCCAAGGCTGCGGTGAAAAGCAGTGCGATCATCGTCCCGGAAGCGAGAATCCCGTTCATCTTGCGGATCGTCGTATAGGTCGCCTCCATGGAAGCAGCCATGTATACTGCCCCGTAGACGATGTTGTCTCCTTTCACCGGCAGCACGAGCACCTTGACCCGATCGCCTGTCCGCGGATCGATCCGGGTCGACTCGCTGCGTGTCCCCAAAAGCGCAATCGTTACCTCTGGCTGAGTGTTTCGCTGCCCGATCGTACGCTTGTCTTCCGTCGTGCTGATAACCGTCCCGTTCGAGTCGATGACGCGGACATTGGCCCCGTTCAGCTTCACCAGATGGGTGATCAGATTGTCGATTCCCTGCCGGACCTCATCCTGGCTTTGCTCCTTGCCTTCGTTTGGCCGCAGGTATCCTTGGGAAAGCGTCGCCAAAAGGCTCGCCTGCGCATTCAACGTCTCCGAGAAGTTATTGATGTAGTAGCTTTCCACTTCCCGGGCAAAGTACGCCCCGATAAACTGCATCGCCATCAGGATCAGGAGCATGTAAATGACGACCATTTTCCACTGGACCGTCTTGAACAGGCGAAACAGACGAAAAAGGCGAAACGGACTCATCCGGGAGTTCCTCCCGCTCCCGGATTACGCATGGTATAGCCAAGTCCGCGCCTCGTGATGATATACTTCGGCTGGCTCGGATCGTCTTCGATTTTTTCACGCAACCGGCGGATCGTCACATCGACTGTCCGCACATCCCCGAAGTAATCAAATCCCCAGACGGATTGGAGCAGATGCTCCCTCGTCATGACCTGTCCCTGGTGGCGAGCCAGATAGACAAGCAGCTCAAATTCCCGATGGGTCAGCTCAAGCTGCTCCCCGATCTTCTCGACGGTATAGGAATTCAGATCGATCTCCAGTTCATGAATCCGCAGCAGATGATTGTCCTGCTCTTCGCTCTTGGGCTGCTGGCGGCGGAGCTGCGCTTTGACTCTGGCCACCAGCTCCCGTGCGCTGAATGGCTTGGTCACGTAATCATCCGCACCCAGCTCCAGGCCGAGCACCTTGTCCACCTCGGAATCCTTGGCCGTCAGCATGATGATCGGCACATCGCAGCTTTTCCGAACGGAGCGGCAGACATCCATGCCATCCCGGCCCGGAAGCATCACATCCAATAAAATAAGGTCCGGTTTTTCATTCTGCACGAGAAGAAGAGCTTCCTCTCCGTCATAGGCGCAGACTACCTGGTACCCTTCCTTTTCAAAGGTAAACTTCAAGATATCGGCAATTGGTTTTTCATCGTCCACAACCAGGAGTTTTGCCATAGCGCTCTCCCCCTTCTGTACGTAATGGATTCCACGAAACGTCCGTGTTTTCCTCCACATCTGATGCTTGGTAATGTTTCCTGCCATCTCCACATGCTCTTATTGTATCAGACAGCCGCCTTGGACGCTTCCCTCGATCCAATAGGAAAAGGGCCCCCTCATTTGAGAGAACCCTTTATTGTAAGAATCAAAGAAAATCATTATTTTGATTTTCCTATACTTTCCTGCTTATTTTAGGAAACGAACCGGGTTTTGCAGTCGTCCATTTTGTATAACCTCAAAATGCAGGTGGACACCGGTAGAGTCTCCGGTAGAACCCATGACCCCAATTGCTTTTCCTTGGGAGACGACATCTCCTACTTTGACGCTGATGGAGCGAAGATGCCCATAACGGGTCTTCATGCCGTTTCCATGGTCGATCAAAATGGAATTTCCGTAATCGCCATCCCATCCAGCTTGTACGACGCGGCCGTTGTCGGCAGCACGAACAGATCCGGAACCGGCAATGTCGATTCCTTTGTGCAAACGGCCCCAGCGCATGCCAAAACCGCTGCTGATAGAGCCTCTGGCCGGCCACGAAAGACGGCCTGTCCCGCGAGACGGAATGACTTTGGTTCCGCGCTCGACGATTTTGACCAGCGGCTGGTCAATGACTTGCTGATCCAGGATGCTTTTGTCGACAACTTGTCCATTTTCTTTCACAACGAGATAACGGACGGTTTTGCTGCCCTCTTTTCCTTCCTGGACAACCTTTGTTTCGCCTTTTGGCAGCTTGTCGTTATTCCTTACCTGCGTGGCAAACGGAATGGTTTCTTTTTGACTGACCTCTTCCTTCACCTGTACAGTCACCAACGGGCGAAGCGCCGTTACATTAATCTTTTGTCCCAATTGCAGCAATGTATTTTCCGTTATGCCAGGGTTATTGGCATAAATATCTTTCGACGTAATGCCGTACTTTTTGGCGATGCAGCCTACGCAGTCGCCCTCGACTACGGTATGGGTTACTTGCTTGAACGTACCCTTGGCCAAGAGTTCCTCCAGCTTGTCCACCGGAAGAACCTGAGCAGCGGTTACCGAATCGCTTTCCAGCTTCACGTCTTCCTTGATCGACACTTGCACCGCAGGAGGAGCTTTCGGCTGGTCTATGGATGCGGCTGCTACCGCCTGTTTCTTCACGTTGTTTGCGGGTATTCCGGAGAACTTCTCCTTCACAGATTCCAACGCTTTCTCGGCTGCCTCTGCATTCTCGGCATAACCGACCACTTTTCCGTCAACGACCAATTTGACAGCCTCTACCTTGATGTCGGCAATATCCGACAGAGCTTTGATGGCTGCCTCGTTATCGTAGTGTCCCTTATACAGTTTTTCTTCAGTAAATGTGATATAGTCGGACAACGTCAGGTTCAAGCCGTGCTTTGCCTTTTCCTCGTCCAGCTTGGCCTTTGTCCACGAATGGACAACCTCCGGATTGTTGACGACACCAATCTCCTGTCCATTCACTGCTACATGATAAATCGAAATAATGTTGCTCTTGTAATAGAAGTAGGCGGATGCCCCGATTGCTGTTGTGAGTACGAGTCCTGCTGTGATCGTTGCCGTTTGCTTTTTGTGAGTGCGGACAAACGTGCTTGCTCTCTCGACCGCCCGCTGTGTAGCTCGGCTGCTATTCTCGACGATGTGCTTCGTCTTGTTTTGCAGCTTGGCCATCCATTCGGCCCATTGCATACCTTGTCCCTCCTGAAAACAGATACATCTCCTTCATGAACGTAACTATTTTGAATTTTTTTGCGATATGTACTAGGTCTAATAACCCGGATATTCAGTTTCAATTATCTGCCAAATTGCCTAAAGAAACCAACTATGTCGACTTTACCACAAAAATAACGACAACATCAAGTGTAAAATGCTGTCGAATGGATTTTTGGTTTCTTGCTCATAATAGGTACACCATATTTGACGGTTATTAACAAAAGGGTACGAGAGGAGCGGCAGGCAGTGAAGGAACGCAACATTTTGGCTGGTTTTAAAACGATTGAAGCGGCAGAGAAAGCGGCACAATCCCTTCGTCAGGCAGGCTTTGAAACCATTCAGATCGCCCATATTGGACAATACCCGGGCGACGGACTGGAAGAGATCACAAATCCGATTACAAGCGATTTCCCCAGCCTGGCCACACTGACCCAGGCCGGTGACTTTCCGAATGGCCGGGATGCCAGCGTCCTGGCAGCCGCAGGTCCGGATGCCAGCGGGATGGCTGATCGCGGAGTAGAAAACATCGGAAACATTCTACTGACAGCAGTCGTACCGGAAGAACGAGGCGATGAAGCCGTACAGATCATCGAATCGTTCGGAGGCACCATCTAAACGATTGCTTCCTGCAGGCAGCAGCAAAGGAAACCAAACACAACAACAGAGCCACCTCCCCTCTTTCGGGACAGGTGGCTATATGCCGTTACACATCTACACCTCTACCATCGACGTGATGTCTTTGACCGCCAAACGGCGAATCGTCGTTTTTTGGTCGTCCCGCTGTTTGTACGTGGTAATAAAACAAAGATAGCCGTTGTTAAAATGAGTCATGGTTCCTTTGATGACGACGCCGTTAAACATCTTAACCTGAACATTCTTGCCCAGAAGCTTCATCGCCTTCTGATCAAATCCCATCATCGTGACCACCTCATTTTTCCTTGATATGCCTTACCATATGCCCAGAAGTCTGCATTTCGTGTCTGTCCTTGCAAAAAAAGAAGAAGCCCTGTCGTCCATTTTTGCTTCCTGATCGTTTTCGACCACTGCCATGCAGCGCCGCAACGTGCGCCGGGAGAGGTGCATCCTTCCTACTTTCAATAAAAAAGCTGCCGAACCAGGTTCGACAGCTTTTTCGCATAGAGCCAATTGTTTATCCGTAGATACCGCGAACAACCACGGTTTGTTCGCGATCCGGTCCAACCGAGAAGATGGAGAGCGGAATGCCGGTCAGTTGCGTGATGCGCTCGATGTAGTGACGTGCGTTTTCAGGCAGCTCGTGAAGGCTGCGAACGCCAGTGATGTCTTCCTTCCAGCCTGGGAGCTCCTCGTATACCGGCTCGCACTTGGCGAGCTGGTTCAGATTCGCCGGGAAGGACTCGATCACTTCGCCGTTGTATTTGTAGGCTGTGCAAATGCGCAGCGTGTCAATGCCGCTCAGCGTGTCCAGCTTGGTGATCGCCAGTCCCGTAATGCCGCTCACACGGCGTGCATGGCGGACAACTACGCTGTCAAACCAGCCGACACGGCGCGGACGGCCTGTCGTCGTACCGTACTCAAATCCTACTTCGCGGATATGATCGCCTGTCGCATCAGTCAATTCGGTCAGGAACGGACCATCCCCTACGCGAGTGGTGTACGATTTTGCCACACCGATAACCTGGTTGATCTTGGTCGGTCCTACACCGGAACCGATAGTGACCCCACCGGCAATCGGGTTGGAAGAAGTCACGAACGGATACGTACCTTGATCGATGTCCAGCAGAACGCCTTGGGCGCCTTCAAACAGCACGCGGCTGCCCTGATCGATGGCATCGTTCAAGACGACAGACGTATCGGTGACATAAGGGCGAATGATCTCGGCATAGCCCAGGTATTCTTCCAGCACTTCGTTCAGTTCAAAGCCGCTGGTATTGTACATTTTCTCCAGCAGAAGATTTTTCTCAGCGAGGTTGCGCTCAAGCTTGCGGGCGAACTCTTCTTTGTCCATCAGATCGGCAATGCGAATACCGATACGGGCAGCTTTGTCCATATAAGCCGGTCCGATCCCTTTGCGGGTCGTACCGATCTTGTTTGCGCCGCGGCTGTCTTCTTCCACAGCATCCAGCTTGATGTGGTAAGGCAGAATCACATGCGCGCGATCGCTGATTTTCAAGTTGTGCGTCTTGAAACCAAAGCTGTGAATGTAATCCAGCTCCGCTACCAGCGCTTTCGGATCGATAACCATGCCGTTGCCGATGACGCAAGTTTTATCTGTATAAAAAATTCCGGATGGAATCAAGTGCAGCTTGTATTTGTTGCCACCAAAAATAATCGTGTGTCCAGCATTGTTGCCACCCTGATATCTGGCCACCACTTCGGCGCTTTCCGCCAGATAATCGGTAATTTTCCCTTTACCTTCATCGCCCCATTGGGTTCCGACGACAACTACAGTTGACATCGAAAAACACCTCCTGATTTCATCATTGCCTTACTGGGCCTGAAACAATCTAAGTGTACTAAACGATTTTGTTGCTGTCAATGAAAATACGAACGTTAACAATTTAGAAAGTTTATACGTTCGGTATTTTCATAATAGAAAAAAAGCCGGAGTATGTTCCGGCTTTTCCGTAAAAACAGGCGATTTTTACCTGGGTAGAACTTATTTTTATTATTGCTTTTTACCCCGCTGCATCGCGATAGCGATTGTCCAGGCTGACAAACTTGTTGTATTCCTTCAAAAATGCCAGCTCCACCGTCCCGGTCGGGCCGTTACGCTGCTTGGCAATGATGATTTCGATGACGTTTTTGTTCTCTGTTTCTTTGTCGTAGTAGTCATCGCGATAAAGGAACGCAACAATATCGGCGTCCTGCTCGATCGAACCGGATTCACGGATGTCCGACATCATCGGCCGCTTGTCCTGACGCTGCTCCACCGAACGGCTTAGCTGGGACAAGGCGATCACAGGCACGTTCAATTCCCTGGCGATCCCCTTCAAGGTCCGGGAAATTTCCGATACCTCCTGTTGGCGGTTGTCGCCTTTTCCCCGTCCGTGAATCAACTGCAGGTAGTCGATCAGGATCATGCCCAAACCGCGCTCCGCTTGCAGACGGCGGCATTTCGCCCTGATGTCCTGTACCGTCACACCCGGCGTATCGTCGATGTAGATCGGCGCTTTCGCCAATGTCCCGATGGCCATCGTCAGCTTTTGCCAGTCATCCTCTTCCAGCCAACCCGAACGCATGCGGGAGGCATCCAAATTGCCCTCCGCACAAATCATCCGCTGTACCAACTGAGAAGCGGCCATCTCCAGCGAGAAGATGGCCACTGTCTCGCCGGCGCGAGCAGCTACGTTCTGGGCTACATTCAAGGCAAAGGCCGTTTTCCCTACAGACGGACGGGCTGCCAGGATAATCAGGTCGCTTCGTTGGAAGCCGGCTGTCATCTTGTCCAAATCCGGGTATCCCGAAGGAATCCCCGTCACATCCCCGCGCCGCTGACTGAGAAACTCAATCCGTTCATACGTCTCCAGCAGTACGTCGCGGATCGGCGTAAAGCCGCCGCTGTTCCGGTTCTGGGCAATTTCGAGGATGTATTTCTCTGCATCCGCGATGATCTCCCCGACCTCGTCTTCACGGGAGTACCCTTCATTGGCAATTTTCGTCGCCGTCAGGATCAACCGCCGCAAGAGCGACTTTTCCTCGACGATCTTCGCGTAATACTCAATGTTGGCCGCAGTCGGAACCGAGCTGGCAATCTCCGTGAGATAGGGAACGCCGCCCACCTCATCCAGCAGCTTGTGGTCCTGCAGCTCTGCCGTCACCGTTACGAGGTCGACCGGCTCCCCCTTGTCGTAGAGGTCCTGCATCGTTTTAAAGATGCGCTGATGGGCGGTTTTATAAAAATCTTCAGGTCGAAGAATTTCAATTGCCGTGATGAGAGCTTCCTTCGATAAGAACACGGCCCCCAGAACTGACTGTTCCGCTTCGTTGTTTTGCGGCGGCACACGGTCCAAAAACAGGTCGCTCACGTCACACCCCTCGCTTATCCCGTATTAGCATGAATTACTGCTTCATTATTCTTCCACTACATGAACCTTGAGCGTTGCCGTCACTTCATTATGCAGCTTCACTTTCACCTGGGTAACGCCCAGTGCGCGGATCGCTTCCATTTCCAGCTTGCGTTTGTCCAGTTTGATTTGGAACTGGTCTTCCAAAGCCTGCGCGACCTGCTTGCTGGAAATAGCCCCGAACAAGCGGCCGCCTTCCCCTGCTTTTCCCGATACCTTTACGGTGATCTCGTTCATCTTTTCAGCTAGCTGCTGAGCTTCAATCTTTTCCTGCTCTTTACGCTTGGCTTCGCTGCGCTGCTGCGCGTCCAGCGTCTTCATATTGGCTTCGGTGGCTTCCTTGACCAATCCCCGCGGCAGCAGGAAGTTGCGTACGTAGCCTTCCGACAAATCCTTGACTTCGCCTTTTTTCCCTTGACCCTTTACGTCTTTCAGAAAAATAACTTTCATCTGTGCTTCCTCCTCCTCTAGACGGCTGTTCTAGACGACTGCATCGATAGCTTCCTTCAGACGTCTGACGGCCTCTTTTAAGGAAATTCCTTCGATCTGGTTGGCTGCTGCGGTCAAATGGCCGCCTCCGCCCATGTGTTCCATGATCGACTGGACATTGATGTCGCCCAGTGAGCGGGCACTGATCAGCACCGTATCGTCAGCTCTTCTGGCAACGACAAAGGACGCCTGAATGCCCGAGAGCGTCAACAGCTGCTCGGCTGCCTGGGCCACCTGTACCTGCGTGTACTCCTCACTGGGGTCGCCCACGGCAATCGCCATGTTATCCCGATAGGTCTCGGTATTCATGATCACCCGAGCACGTTTTACATATTGCGTCAAATCCTCTTTCAGCAAGCGCTGGACAGCCGCAGTATCCGCGCCATTCCGGCGAAGAAACGAAGCTGCCTCAAAGGTTCGCGAGCCTGTGCGGAAAGCAAAGCTTTTCGTATCGACCACAATCCCCGCCAACAAGGCCGTAGCGATCAGATTGTCGATGTTCAGACGGTCGCTTTGATATTGCAGAAGCTCTGTAACCAGCTCGCTTGTAGAAGAAGCATACGGCTCCAGATACAAAAGCACCGGCTCGATAAATTCTTCCGAGCGCCTGTGGTGGTCGATCACCACAATCCGGCTTGTTTCGCTGAGCAGGCGCGGCTCGATTACCAGCGACGGGCGATGCGTGTCGACGATTACCAAGAGCGTCCGCCCGGTAATCAGACGTATCGCTTGCTCCGGTGTTATGAAAGCCTCGGCCAGTTCCTCATGCGCGTAAATTTCCTTCATCAGACGCTCCACAGACGAATTGCCTTCATCCATCACGATATATGCGTCTTTTTTATGAAGCTGTACGGCTTTCAGTACGCCCAGGGAGGCGCCGATCGAATCCATGTCAGGCTGCTTGTGTCCCATGACGATGACGTGCTCCGCTTCGTGAATCAGATCGCGCAGCGCATGGGCGATCACGCGGGCACGTACACGCGTCCGCTTTTCCACGGCATTGGACTTGCCGCCGAAAAACGTCAGCTTGTTTCCGATCTTGACCGCTGCCTGGTCTCCGCCGCGGCCCAAAGCAATGTCCAAACTCGATTGGGCCATTTGTCCCAGCTCGATATAGGAATTGGCTGCAGCTCCCGCTCCGATGCTAAGCGTGATCGGTATCTTGTTGTCTGCAGTCATCTCCCTGACCACATCCAGAATGTCAAAACGGCTTTCTTCCAGTTTGTCCAGCGTCTCCCGCTCCATCAACGCCAGGAATTTATCTGCGGAAATGCGGCGCAGATAGATGCCGTGCCTGTTTGCCCATTCGGTAATGACCCCTGCCACACTCGTAGAAAGCAGTGTCCGGCTTTGATCGTCCATCACTTGTCCGACCTCGTCCAGGTTGTCGAGGTGGATGATGGCAAGCACAGCCTTTTCACGGTGGTAGCGAAGCGTCAATTCTTTGAAATTCGTGATGTCCGTAAAGTAAAGCAGACGCTCCTCTGCTCGGACAAGCACTTCATAGGTCCGCTCGTTGTAAACAAACTCCAGCCGTTTCTGGTCCGGTTTCAGAACGAGCTGCGGGAATACATCAGGCAGTGTTTTCCCGATCAACATTTCATCACCGGACATATTGGTCATAAAGGGATTTACCCATTCGATGGTCTTTTCTTCGTTGAACAACAAAATCCCGATCGGCATTTCCTGGATGACGCCTTCGCCCGCCTTCTTCACCCGGTGGGTAACCGTAGCCAAGTACAGACGAAGATCCCGCTGGAAGCCTTTTTCGGCCTGCAGCGCGTAAACCACGAGCCCGATCAGGCAAATGATCCCGATCGCCCCGTACATCCAGTGATGAAGCGTCAAAATTCCCAACAGCAACAAGCTAAAGCTTAGAGCCAAGACCATGTGTAGCCCGTACCAACGCTTTAACAGGAATTTGGGCATTTCCTCAGCCCCTCTTCACTCTTGTTTCCAGTCTCTTTCGCAAGCCTAAACCCAAATCAAAGATGCCTAATAAACTAAGTATAGTGGTTAGCGGGGGAAAAATAAATAGAGAGACAATAAGCACGGGGGCCAATCCCTTCCTGTTGTACAAATGAATGGCAAACAGACAGAAAGCAAGGCCCTGCAACGTCAGGATCACATCCAGGATCACCTTTACGTTGAGTACGGCGCTTGTCCAAAATGTTCCCTGCAATTCTTCTCCCATCAAAAGAATACTTACCATGGAAATAAAATAGTAGTAGAGGATCGAACGCGGAAAAGACCACTCTCTGGCAGGAGGCAAGGCCGGAACCGACAATCTCATCCGTTTGCCCACCAGTCGGGCTATCCAGTGCGTAATCCCGCTTTGTATAAAACTCATCATGACTAAAAAGGCCGGCATGACCATTTTAATGAGCTGCATTCCCTGTTCAAATTGCTCTTTGGGCACGAAATCAGGCCTTAGCTTCGTTGCCTCCTGAATCATTTCATTCAAGCCCATCCCGATGACGTACGTGGAGAGAGCGAGCATCGCCACATACCCGAGGAAAACGACTGCAGCTCCCGCGACAATCGCGGACATAGCTGTCCCTCTTTTGGCGTACATGTGACCCATTACTGTTCCCCAGAGCGCGATCATCAAAGCCATCATAGCCGAGAATATCCCGGTTAGCACTCCAGCTAAAAACGTGAACACGGCGACAATCCATATGGAGGATGAAATCGGCCGCCGCATCCCGAGGATGACAAACGGCAACGGCAAAAGCAGGCTGGTGACCATCCCTGCAATTGTGTATGTACTGATAAACAGCAGCACTAGTGCAATTCCCAGCAAAAGGGCGTTTTCCGCCAATTGTTTTGTTTTTGAAGGCATGGCGACACCTCATCGTGTATCTTCAAAGTAAAAGCAATACGACCAATAAAAAATATGGAAAAAAGAGGGCCACGCGATTGTGTCCCCCTTTTTTTGCTTGTAACAATTATTCAGTGGTGTACGGCAGCAGTGCTACTTGACGAGCGCGTTTGATCGCTACTGTCAAAGCACGTTGATACTTCGCAGAAGTACCAGTTACACGACGAGGCAGGATTTTGCCGCGCTCGCTGATAAATTTCTTCAGCAGATCGGTATCTTTGTAATCGATATGCTTGATTTTATTAACCTTAAAGAAACATACCTTGCGGCGTTTATTTGGACGTCCTTTACGTGCCATGAAAGTCCCTCCTTTTATCAGGAAATGTGAACGTTATACGATCGAGTGTCCTTCAATCAAAACGGCAAGTCATCATCCGAGATGTTGATCGGCTTGCCTGTATTCGCAAAGGGATCCCCAAACGCATCCATCTCATCTCTCTGACCGCCCGACGGCTTCATGCCGCCAAAGCCTGGATCGTAACCGCCGCCTTCTCCGCCTTTTCCGCCCAAGAACTGGACGTTTTCAGCGACGACTTCCGTTACGTAAACCTTTTTTCCTTCTTTATTATCATAAGAGCGCGTTTGAATACGGCCCTCCACAGCCGCTTGTCTGCCTTTGCGCAGATAGGTAGCGCACAAGTCAGCCAGCTTCTGCCATGCGACGATGTTAATAAAGTCGGCTTCGCGTTCGCCTGCCTGGTTGGTACGCGGACGGTTGATCGCCAGGGTAAAGGTAGTAACGGCCACGCCGTTTGGCGTATAGCGCAGCTCCGGATCTTTTGTCAGGTTGCCGATGAGAATGACTTTATTCATCTTGGGTCCCCCTCTGCCCGAGACGACAATTACTTCTCTTCACGTACGAACAAGAAGCGGATAATGTCGTCGTTGATTTTCATGAGACGATCTGCTTCCGCAACAGCGTCAGCATTCGCTTTGAAGTTCATCAAAACGTAGTAACCTTCACGGAACTTTTGAATCTCATACGCAAGACGACGCTTGCCCATTTCTTGAAGCTTGGTTACTTCTCCGCCAAAGCTGGTTACAACTTCGCTGTAACGTGCAACGTTAGCTTTGATTTTCTCCTCTTCAAGGTCTGGACGCAATACGTACATCACTTCGTATTGACGCATACCTTTTCACCTCCTTATGGACTTAGCGGCCCGCAAGCGGGCAAGGAGCGAGTGCTGCGAAACGCATGAAACATGCACTCCATAAATACTCGCATTATCGTATTATAGCAAAATGCCTAGTTCGAAGCAAGGTTGAGTTCTATACGTTGAACCGGAAATGCATGACATCTCCGTCTTTGACGAGGTATTCCTTGCCCTCCAGACGGTATTTTCCTTTTTCCCTCGCTGCTGCTACAGATCCGGCCTCAACCAGGTCGTCGTAAGCGATCACCTCGGCACGGATAAAGCCGCGCTCAAAGTCGGTGTGGATAACGCCTGCAGCCTGGGGAGCCTTCGTTCCCTGACGGATGGTCCACGCACGCACCTCTTGCACGCCAGCCGTAAAGTAAGTGATCAGGCCAAGCAGTTCATACGCAGCCCGGATGAGGCGGTCGAGACCGGATTCCTGCAGTCCCAGCTCTTCCAAAAACATCTGCTTGTCCTCGCCCTCCAGCTCGGCGATCTCGGCTTCGACCTTGGCGCTGATGACGACTACCTGTGCGCCTTCTTCCGCAGCGTGCTTGCGGACAGCCTGTACATGAGGATTGTTGTCGGCATCGTGAATCCCGTCCTCGGCCACGTTGCAAACGTAAAGTACCGGCTTGATTGTGAGCAGGTGAAGCTCGCGGATCAGCTTGAATTCGTCATCGCTGATCTCGACGCTGCGCGCGGACTGTCCCGCTTCAAACGCAGCCTTCAGCCGCTCCAGCACGTCAAGCTCCAGCTTGGCTTCCTTGTCTCCCGCTTTTACCTTGCGGCCAATCCGGTCGATCCGGCGCTCTACCGAGTCCAGGTCGGCAAAGATCAGCTCCAGATTAATCGTTTCAATATCGCTTAACGGATCTACCCGTCCCGCTACGTGTGTGATGTTTTCATCCTCAAAGCAGCGAACGACGTGAGCAATTGCGTCCACTTCCCGGATGTGTCCGAGAAACTGGTTGCCCAAGCCCTCTCCTTTGCTGGCTCCTTTTACGAGACCGGCAATATCCACGAACTCAAACGCCGTCGGAACCACTTTATTCGGAACGACGATCTCCGTCAGTTTGTTCAGGCGCGGGTCCGGCACCTCGACAATCCCCACGTTGGGATCGATGGTACAGAACGGATAGTTGGCCGATTCTGCGCCCGCCTGCGTAATCGCGTTAAACAGAGTCGACTTGCCTACGTTGGGAAGTCCTACAATGCCACAAGATGCACCCATCTATATACAACTCCTTGTACCTTTTTTCATTCACATCCTTTCTAGTATAAAAACTTGCGACGCGGATTACAATCGAATCCATGTGGAAACTCGTTCTTCTTTCCTCTTTCTTCTATTATTTATATCTTTTCGAAAGACAGAGCTCTTGTCAAAAATTTCTCGGCTCCGCCAAAATTCGTGCTCCCGCTTGATTTTTCCGGCAATGAAAGGCATGTACGCAAACGAGTTGCACCTTCTCCTTATTTACGAGAGGGCATTGGCGGTTTATTTGTGATATTATGGGAATTGCTTGTCATCCCTCTTTTTGAAAGGACTGAATTATGCCCAGGTAGAGACTGCAGTTTTTCAATTTAGTTGCATCAATAGATGGGAGGACACGCAATGAATATGAATAAGGTAACAACCGACCGCCTGGAATTGAAGCCAATGGAGCTGACGGATGCTCCCGCGCTGTTTTCGTTTTGGTCTGATCCTGCTGTGACAAAGCACATGAACATTGAAGCTTTTACAGATGTGGCGCAAGCGGAACAGATGATTTCGCTTCTGCAAGAACTCAGTCAGGAAGGAAAAGCGTGCAGGTGGACGATTACGCTGCGGCAGCCATTTGAAATTATCGGCTCTTGCGGATTCAATTACCTGGATCACGAAAATAAACGGGCGGAAATCGGCTATGACCTCGGACGTTTCTTTTGGGGCAGCGGCTATGCCTCGGAGGCCATCCGCGCTATGCTCGGCTTTGGGTTTGAACAGTTGGGTTTGAACCGGATCGAGGCCAAGGTCGAACCGGAGAACGTCTCTTCGATCAAGCTGTTGAAGCGGCTGCAGTTTACGGAAGAAGGACGACTGCGGGAATACGAAATGTCGAAAGGAAAACTCGTTGATGTCATCATGTTCTCCCTGCTGAGGAGCGAATGGCACGGGTGAATACAAAAAAGCAGGAGAGATTACTCTCCTGCTTTCCTGCTTTTGCCCGCTCTCTACTTCTCATTCACCAGTTTTTCCAGCTCGTTCAATGTCTCTTCAAAGATTTGCATAGCCTGTTCGATCGGCTGAGAGGTAGACATATCTACGCCCGCTGCTTTCAACACTTCGATCGGCGGCGCGGAGTTGCCTGCTTCGAGGAAGTTTTTCTGAATGCGCTCTACGGCTGTTTCTCCCTCGTCCATCACTTGCTTGGCCAGCGCCTGTGATGCGGCAAAGCTGGTCGCGTATTGATAGACGTAGTATTTGTAATTGAAGAAATGAGAAACGCGTGCCCACTCCATCGAGATTTCTTCGTCAGAAACCATATCCTTGCCATAGTACTTTTTGTTGATGTCCAGGTAGATCTTCTTGATCGCTTCCGCGTTGAGGGACTCTCCCGCCTGCTCCTTCTCGTGGATCGCCCGCTCGAATTCGGCAAACTGCGTTTGTCGGAACAGGGTCGAACGGAAGTTTTCCAGATAGTGATTCAAGAGATACATTTTTTCTTCCTTCGTTTTGGCCTGAGCGTACATGCTCTTGAACAAAAGCGTCTCATTCATCGTGGAAGCGACTTCCGCGGTAAATGTCGGATAGTTGGACGTAATATACGGTTGGTTTTTGTTCGTGTAATAAGACTGCATGGCATGCCCCATCTCATGAGCGATGGTGTAAACATCGTCGAGCGTGCCCTGGTAGTTCAACAGCACGTAAGGATGAGTATCGTACGTTCCCCACTGATACGCGCCGTTCCGCTTGTCATCTGTGGAATAGACATCCACCCAGCCGCTCTCCAATCCCTCGGCCAGCACTTTGACGTATTCGTCCCCCATTGCTTTAAGGCCATCCACGACCATTTTCTTGCCTTCCTCATACGGGATGTACTTGTCGTCGGACGGTACGATCGGCACATAGATGTCGTACATGTGCAATTCGGGAACGCCAAGCATTTTCTTTTTCAAGGAAATATAGCGGTGCAGAAGCGGCAAATTGTCATTGACAGTCTCGATCAGTTCATCGTACACCTTGGTCGGGATATTGTTCGGATTCAGGCTCGCCTCCAGAGCCGAGTCGTAATTGCGGACATCCGCGTAAAAATTGTCCGCCTTTACCTTGGCTGCCAGCGTCTGAGCGAACGAGTCCTGAAAATCGATCAAGGACTTGTAGTAAGCCTGATACGCATCCCTGCGCACCCGCTGGTCCTTGCTTTCCAGATACGAAACGAAATTGGCTCTCGTCAGCTGCACTTCTTTTCCGTTTTCATCCTTGATTTTCGGAAAACGGACGTCCTTGGAAAGCATGCCGTAAATGTTGGTCGGCGAGCTGCCCAGTGGCGACGATTTGGCCAGCAGCTCTTCGATTTCTTTTGACAAGGAGTGCGGCTTTGTACGAATCATATCCTCCAACATCATTTTGTAAGCAGCAAGATCCTTTGCCTCAAGCAGGTTCTTCATTTTGCCATCCGGTATCGCGACAATTTCCGGCTGCATCCAGGCTGTCTTTTCCGAGACCAGAGTGTACATTTTTTCTGCGCGGTCAGCCAGCTTTTGCAGATCGGCATTCGCGGAGTTTACATCCAGCGCCATATTGGCGTATACATAGGCCTTCTCAGTGACACGCATGAGATCGCTGTAGTCGTCGAGCGCCTTTTTCAAAGAATCGGCAGACTGGCCCAGCTTGCCTTGATGCTTGGTAAAGGCATTTGCGAGGTCTTCCGCTTTCTTCACATCATTTTCCCAATCCTTCACATTCGCATAAATGTGGTCGAGCTTCCACTTGTAGGCGTCCGGTATTTCGGAGCGGTCTTTGTAGACGGGTGCTTTCTCTGCTGCCGCAACCACTTGTGTACTGTAAGGGATAAACGGTGTGCTGACGGTTGACAGCGCAATTGCCATCGCTGTCAGTGTGATAAATGCTTGCTTTTTCAACAAAATCGCCCCTTTACTCTCTTTTCTACCGTTTGCTATATAGTCTAATTATATCCATCTCCAAAAATCCCTTCTTATTAATAAAAATTTTTTAAATATTACGGAAAAGGGGTTGATTTATCCAAAGAATTTTCTGTTTTGTGAATAATTTTGTGGATAACTTTTCATCGAACAAACTATTATCCACAGTTGATTGTTGGATTAGCCCAATTCAGCATCAAGTTGTCCACATTTTCTGTGGATAGCATGTGCATAACTTATTTTTACCCAGACCCGTGACAAACGCCCATACCGCTTTTGCCTCTGCGACATAGCATAGGTATTGAATCCATGGTAGGAGGTGTCAGCTAGTGGGTCTCTTCAACGGCAACTTCGACGATTTCGCGCTCGTGCTGGTTCTCTTTATCCTGCTTGTTATCGTTGGTTGTGATTGCGACTAACCATCCCTCTGCCATCCAGCCAGTCGAAGGGGTGTAAGGTTACCTTTCATCACCGACTAGATGAAAAAGGATGCACGCCCAGTATAGTGGCTGCATCCTCTTTTCGTCTCGCTATTCGGTTCTCTTTACTCTTCCGGGGTCCCTTCGGCGTGGATCAGCACTTTTTTCATCTTGCGCTCAAATTCCAGCCGCGGAATCATTACACTGTGCTCACATCCTGTACATTTGATCCGGACGTCCATCCCCATCCGGATCACCTTCCAGGCGTTCGTGCCACAGGGATGGGCCTTTTTCATCTGGACCACATCCCCCAATGTAAATTGCTTTCTCTGCATGTTGGTGCCCCCTTGTTTCTCTTTATCTGCCGCTCCAGCTGCCTCGCCGGCTGCTTGTTCTTTCCTTGTTTTTTACGACTGCGACTGCTTTTGTTGCCCCTGTTCAAATCCTCTCCCCGGCATGGTCACCACACGCGGATAAGGAATCTCTATTCCCTGCTTGCTCAGGTCCTGTCTAATCATCGCTCGCAGCTTCCGGTTTACGCCGTGATGCGTATTTGGTTTGCATTCGGCAGTAATCCGCATCGTAACCTCGGACGGACCCAATGCGTGAACGCCCAAAAACTGTGGTTCGGCCACGATGTCTTCCAATTCCTCCTGTGCCTTTTTCAATGTCCCCTTGATGATTTCTTCTACCCGATTCAGGTCTTCCTCATAAGCGACAGACACATCGACCACAGACAACGTGTTCTGCAGGGAAAAGTTTGTGACCTGATTGATGGTACCGTTGGGGAAAATATGCACCTCGCCTGTCCAGCTTCGAATCCGCGTAATGCGCAATCCGATCTCCTGAACGGTTCCCGTCATATTGTTAATAGTCACCACGTCACCGACCGCAAACTGGTCTTCAAAAATAATGAAAAATCCGGTAATGACATCCCTCACCAGGCTCTGTGCACCAAAGCCTACCGCCAGCCCCAGCACGCCCGCGCTGACCAATACTGGCCTCAGATCCACTCCTAGCTGCTGAAGGACAAGCAGTATCGCCAAAAAGTAAATCCCGTAGCGTACAACATTGTTTACCAGTACACGCAAAGTATCCACACGGCGCTGCTCCATCTGGAGCTTGCTTCCCTGCCGGTGCTGAAACACTTTGTTGACCGCCGCATTGACGATCGACACAACAATCCTTGATACAACCACAATCAGCAATATTTTCAACAGGATCAGCCCGATCCGAACCCACATCTCCGGGTCCGTCACATAGGCCACGGTTTTCTCATATACCGATTCCAACCAGCTTCCCTGTTTTGCGATTTCTTCGTTCATCTATCCTGCTCCTTCCTGTTTCCGCATTCGTCAATTTCATGGTAGCAGTCGGAAAACAAGCGAAAGTAGCCGCGTATCTCAACATGCTGCTCAGAAATGATTTCCCGGGCCTGTTGGTAATTGTCCACGGGAAATTCGATGGAAAGGGCACAACCGGCCGTGATCTCTTTCGGGGTCGGACGGGTATCAATGTCGATATCGGCATACTCCAGCAGCATTTCCGCCCGCAAAGCCTGCTGAGTCGAATCAAATGCGATCAAGACCGTATCCTGCTCCACGCCTTTCCCTCCCTCTTTTTGCTTGGCCGACAGGAAAACACGATGTGATATCGGCAATAGGGTACCGCTGCGAGACTTTGATCGCAAAGTGAGCAAGCAAGACTTCTGTCGTCGGTTACCAAGCCCCCGCCAAAAAAGCTCTGTGGAGCCCGCATGTGCTACTCCTTATTTTACTTGTTCAGCCCTGTTCGCGCCAGTTCTCTTCCCCTCTGCATCATCCGTTCTGTTTCCATTGTTCATGCTAATGAGAGTCGCGATAGTTGGCAAACTGTTCGAAACCTGCCCAACGTTGGCATTTGCGGGTATAAAAAAGCTCTCTCGGTACTATACTGTGAATACTCTTTTGATTTCGGCCGTGGCCAGGATTGGGGGTAGTCATGAATCTCTCTGATAACTGCAAGGAACAATTGCTTCCGCCGCTGAAAGTGGATTATCGCAATGAGACTGCTGTCGACCAACTGGCTCAACATCTTGTCCAGCGATTTCATTCGCATATGTACAGCGATGAGATTGTCATTGTTTGTATAGGTACCGACCGTTCGACCGGAGACGCGCTCGGCCCCCTCGTGGGCAGCAAGCTGTTGTCATACAAGCCCCTTCCGTTGCATGTCTACGGTACCCTGGAGGATCCCGTGCATGCCATGAATCTGAGCGAGAAGCTGGAGGCAATCCGCCAGGAGCATCCGCACTCCTTGATCATTGCCATCGATGCCTGTCTCGGGCAATTCAGCAATGTCGGAAATATCAACGTGATCGATGGCCCGCTCAAGCCCGGTGCCGGTGTCAAAAAAGAGCTTCCTGCCGTCGGGACCTTTCACATCACAGGAATCGTCAATGTCGGCGGGTTTATGGAATACTTTGTCCTGCAAAATACCCGGCTGTACGTGGTCATGCGGATGGCTGAAATCATTGCGGCCGGTCTGTTTAAAGCTTCCTTGCTTCACTCGTCGGGCGACTCCCAGCGGGTGAGCGCTTTTCCTGAGTAAGGCACAGAACGACAGCTCCGCCACGTCTTTTAACGGTGCTTGCAAAATTATGATCAAACCGAAATGAAATCATGGCGATCAAAGAAGACTTGCCTCCCGTACCGCGGGATTTCCAAGTCTTTCTTCTTTTTGCGCTTATAAAAATGAACGGGTGACTTGGAGCTCTATCCACATATCAACTGGCTTCTTGGCTCTACTTCTACCGTAATCGGCGTTGATGCCGATACTTCTCCGTCTACGTGCACCTTCAATTCTCTATCCGCCTCTATCACAATCTGTTTTCCCCGGAAAAACCGAACGCCAGGGTGGCGTACATGGGAACCGTTAAAAATCATCGGAAAGGCCCTAATCAGTGACCATTTTGATACATTGCTCACTACACATACTTCTGCCATCCCGTCATCAGGTACAGCTTTCGGACAAATCAGCATCCCCCCGCCGTAATTCGGAATGTTTGCCACCGCCACCAGCCAGACCTTCTCCAATCTTGTCTCTTTTCCGTCAACCGTCAGCTTTACCCGACTCGTCCGATAAGACAAAAATACCCGAATTACAGAAATGATGTAGGACATCCTTCCAAGCCGCCAACGATTCAACCAGTTTTTATAAGCAGCTTCATTGGTTACCCGGGCTACCTCTCCGTCGAAACCGGCTCCTACCGCGTTTACGGCGATTTCTCCGTTTACCCGGAACAGGTCAATCGCTTTGCCCTCCATGCCGGACAAGATATGTTCAAGTGCGGCAACCGGGTCACCCGGCAACGAATGTCCGCGGGCAAAATCGTTTCCCGAGCCAGCCGGAATATGACCAAATATGCAAGGAATGTTGGCTTTTTTCATCCCGCTGATGACTTCGTTTACTGTGCCGTCCCCCCCGACCGCAATAATTTTGCTTACTTCCTCTTTTTGCAGCAGCTCGACAGCCAACTTTTTGGCTTCCCCCTGCTTTGTTGTCATTTTTACTCGAAAAATGGCTCTGCGCCTCTCCAGTTCCTTCTCAAGGCGCTTCCACACCAGCAGCCCTCTTCCATTTCCCGACACTGGATTTACGATAAATCCGAGCATCTGCACTCTCCCCGCGATCTGTGCTGTTTTTTCTGTATTATTACATGCTGCTTTTTCTTTGCCTAGCAAAATCCTTCTAATAAAAACGGACTCCTTTTTCAGGGAATCCGTCTGCTTTTGGCTTCACGCCTTTTCTTTTAAGGAATTTCTTTCTCTCTGCCCCTCACCCAAACCACACTGCCAACCAACGTACGATGGGCACTCCTATTGCTGCAATAACCAAAGCCGGCAGCATATTGGCTACATTGATTTTTTTCAGCTCCAAAATATTGATGCCGATCGCGATGATCATCAAGCCCCCAACGGCTGTCACTTCAACCAGCATGGCATCGAGTGTTTCCTGACTGACAAAGTTATAAATCTGTGTGGATAAAAGCGCAATCGCGCCCTGGTACAAGAAAACGGGCACTGCAGAGAACAAAACGCCAATTCCAAGCGTCGATGAAAAAATAATCGCAGAGAAGCCGTCCAGCATTGCCTTTGTGTACAATATTTCGTGGTTGTTTCTGAGTCCGCTGTCCATCGCCCCAAGCACCGCCATGGCGCCAATGCAATAAACCAGTGTCGTAGTGACAAAGCCAGTCGCAATGCTTCCCTGGCTCCTTCCCCCCATTTTGCTCTCCAGCCACTGTCCCAGCTTGTTTAAGCCTGACTCAATGCCAATGAGTTCTCCCAGAATCGAACCGATCACGATACTCAGGATAACGAGCAAGAAATTTTGTGTTTCCAGACTCATTTTGATTCCCAGCAAGACAATCGCAAGCCCAATTCCTTGCATAACGGTTTTCCGAATTGATTCTGGTATGCCTGACAGCAAGCGTCCCAACAACGCTCCTGCGATAATGGCAATCGCATTAACCAGAGTCCCCAACAAAATCACTTACTCCACTCCCCTGCGAATCATGAAGACTGAAAGGCGGATGCGATTTCCCGTACCGCGTTCAACAGTGCTTCCACGTCCTGTTCAGTGTTAAATACGCCAAAGCTGGCCCGCACTGCTCCACGTTGCTCTGTTCCGGCTGTCCGATGTCCCAGAGGTGTGCAATGATATCCTGCACGAGTCGCAATTCCGTACTGCTGATCGAGGATAAACGATGCTTCTGACGCATCGACACCCTCGATGTTAAACGAAATCACACCGACTCTTTCGACCTCTTCTCCCGGTCCGTAAACTTCTACGCCTTTTATTTGGCGCAAGCCTTTGATTGTTTGTTTTGTCAGCTTCCATTCATGGGCATGGATGTTCTCTACCCCTTTTTCCAGGACAAACGATACACCTGCTTGCAATCCGGCCAGTCCCACTGTATTCGCTGTACCGCTCTCATAGCGATCCGGTCTCGTCGTCGGTTGATCGATGGCCTCTGACTGACTCCCGGTGCCGCCGTGAATCAACGGTTCCAAATCGACAGAAGGATGGACGTACAGTCCGCCAGTTCCCTGCGGCCCATACAGTCCTTTGTGCCCGGGGAAAGCAAGCATGTCAATCTTCATCTCTCCTACATGAATGGGCAAAACGCCTGCCGTCTGCGAAGCATCCACGAGAAACAAAGCCTGATGCCGTTTTGCCAGTTCTCCCAGCTCTGCAATCGGAAGAATAACTCCGGTCAGATTCGATGCGTGACTGACTGCCAACAGTCTCGTATTCGGCTTCATCGCCCGTTCAAAGTCTTCTGTGTAATACAGTTGATCTTCACGCGGTTCTACAAACGTAATCTCGACCTTTTTTGTACGTGCCATATATTCCAATGGACGCCGCACCGAGTTATGCTCGATTGAAGAGGAAACGACATGGTCTCCCTCTTTCAGCAGCCCTTTGATCGCCTGATTTAGGGCTTGGGTTGCGTTCATATAAAAAAAGAGGTCATTCGGGTTTTGAATCCCAAACAACCGTGAAAGCTCGACCCGCGTTCGGAACACAGCCTTGCTCGCTTTCATTGCCAACGCATGACCGCCCCGTCCCGGATTGGCTGCAAAATGCTCGATTACCTCTGCCATGTTTTCCTTTACTGCCGGCGGTTTAGGCCACGTTGATGCAGCATTGTCCAAGTAAATCACTCGCATGGCTTCCTCCTTGTGATCTTACTCCTGCTCCAATATTTCCAGGATCCTCTGCAAATCTTCTTGGGAGTAAAAGTCGATTTCGATTTTTCCTCTTTTGGTCCCTTTTTTGATTTTTACCGAGGTACCCAGTCTGCTTCTTAATCTTTCTTCCAATTGAATAAGCTGGGGCTCCTTTTTCAGCGGCTTCTTTTTCGATGTTTCACGTGAAACATTTGCCTGTTTCACCAGCTCTTCCAGTTGCCGTACGCTGATCCCCTTCTTTACTGCCTCTTTGGCGAGTTGAAGCTGAAGCTCTTCCTTTTCTACCCCAAGCAAAGCACGCGCGTGTCCCATGCTTAAGTCTGATGCCGAGACCATCTTCCTGATTTGCTCGGGCAGCTGCAGCAAACGAAGCATATTGGCGACATGCGGTCTGCTTTTGCCGATTTTTTTGGCCAGCTGCTCCTGCGTATAAGAGTGATGGCTGATCAATTTCTCATAGGCTTCCGCTTCTTCCAGCGGATTCAGATTTTCACGCTGCAGGTTTTCAATCAGCGCAATTTCCATCAACTGCTGGTCAGAGTAATCCTTTACAACAGCCGCAACCTTCTTCAGCCCTAGTGATTTGGCTGCACGAAGCCGTCTTTCCCCTGCAACCAATTCATATCCTTTTATGCTCTTTCTGACGATTAGCGGCTGAATGATGCCATGCTCCTTGATCGATTGAGCCAATTCCTCGATCGCCGACGATTCGAACTCCTTTCGAGGCTGATACGGATTGGGCCGAATATCTGCGACAGGAATTTCCAAAACATGCTCTTCTTCTTCAATCATGTTGGACGTAATCAGTGCATTCAGACCTTTTCCAAGCCCTCTGCTCATACACCTACCACTTCCTTCGCCAAGTCAGTATATACCTCCGCCCCTCTGGAACGCGGATCGTACGTAATAATGGCCTGTCCATGCGAAGGAGCTTCACTTAACCGTACATTGCGAGGGATGATTGTCTTGTATACCTTGTCTTGAAAGTACTTTTTCACTTCCTCGATGACCTGCAATCCGAGATTGGTCCGTGCGTCCAGCATGGTCAAAACGACACCTTCAATAGCCAACTGAGAATTCAGATGTTTTTGAACCAGACGAATCGTATTGAGCAGTTGGCTCAAGCCCTCCAACGCATAGTATTCACATTGAATCGGGATCAGTACCGAGTCGGATGCGGTTAGAGAGTTTACCGTTAAAATCCCCAATGAAGGCGGACAATCAATAATAATATAGTCGTATTTATCTTTTACAACTTCCAGTGCTTTTTTCAAGCGAACCTCACGCGAGATGGTTGGGACTAACTCGATTTCCGCACCGGCCAATTGAATGGTAGCAGGAATGATCTTGAGACCATCGATTTCAGTAGGCAAAGTAGCATCCACAGGACTGATGTCGTTAATCAGCACGTCGTAGATGCAATAACGCACGTCTGCTTTGTTCACGCCAACTCCGCTTGTAGCATTTCCCTGGGGGTCTATATCCACCAGCAGTACCTTTTTCCCCAGGGAGGCCAAACATGCGCTCAGATTGACAGATGTGGTTGTCTTTCCTACGCCACCTTTCTGGTTTGCTACCGCAATGATTTTACCCAACTTCTCCACCTCATTTTTACACCAATCTACTAAACATGTTACCAGATTTATTGTTGACATACCCTGTTTTTTGGAAGAGAAATATTTCCCAAAGTGCTTCTATCGTCATCCAATCGGGACTCAGGCTGGCTGCAGGTTGCCAAAAAACACTGCATCTGCGGTAGACGATGCTTGAAACGTATCGTTTGTACAAACGTTTTTTCATGTGAGTCAGCCTGTTGATTAAAGCGGAAAAAAGGCACCTCTCCCAGCGCCTCTTTTCTCTATTCATCCCACTTACTTCTCTTGAATTGAGCATTTTTCCTCATGACAGCAAACCTCTTGGACAAATGTCCCGCCAGATAGAAACACTCCCTGCGAGCTTCGGCTGACGCTTGAAGAAGGCTTCCGCATGAAAGCTCGACCAAAAAGAAAGGCGGCCTGCTGTGCCACCATCTTCTCCTTTTTTACAGCCCCTGCTCCCCACTATAGCTCCTTTTTTTGGTCCTGCTTCCTATCAATCATTTTCCAGCTTGCTGCTATGCCAATGGTTGATTGTCTTGTCATTCCGGATCAAAACAATCGTTACTTGCCGTCCCTGCGTTTGGGAATGCGGATCGTAAATTGGTAAAACTCCTCGTGGTCTTCCTCGTCTGTTTCTACAGGAAGACCCGTTTGCATGACCATATCGATCGACTGTCTCACCGTATTGATTGCAATCCGCGTATCTCTGGAAAAAGCTTTCCACTTTGGTTTCGGTTCTTTTTCCGGCTTCGGGTTTTCCGATGCTTCCAACAGCTGCTTCACTCTCGTCTCAGTCTGCTTAACGTTCCAATCCCGCTCCAGAATCTCTTGCAGAACTTTCAACTGAAGCTCGCTGTCCTTCAATGGGATTAACGCGCGAGCATGCCTCTCCGTCACATGTCGAGCCAACAGCGCATCCTGAATTTCCTGAGGGAGGTTAAGCAAACGAAGCTTGTTGGCAATCGTGGATTGCCCTTTTCCCAAACGCTGTGCCAGGCTTTCCTGGGTCAGATCATGCAAATCGATCAACTTCTGGTAAGCTACCGCTTCTTCAATCGCCGTTAATCCTTCCCGCTGCAGGTTCTCGATCAGCGCGATCGAAGCTGTTTGCGTATCGTTAAACTCTTTAACAATCGCAGGTATTCGTTCCAATCCCAGCTTCTTTGTCGCACGCCAGCGACGTTCACCGGCTATCAACTCGTATCGGTTATCTCTCATCCGTACAACGATAGGTTGAATTAAGCCGTGCGTCCGAATCGTCTGGCAAAGCTCATCAAGCTTTTCATCGTCAAACACCGTACGAGGCTGATACGGATTGGGAACAATCTCATCTACCGGTATTTGCCTGATCTCCTCATTTTCTGTCTTGTCCGTCAACCCGAAGATACGAGAAAACGAATCCTTTACTGCCATGGTAAAATCCCCCACTTCCAACCGTTCCATCAGCCGTTGCGTTCATTAGCTTTCTATGGCAAAAATCGCGACAACTTTTCTGTTTATATTCGTAATGAAATACTTCTGCATCAAAGGGCCAATTCCTGCTGTGAAAAGCGTGTTTCACGTGAAACATGTGCTACTTTCACCCTAGTGCCACAATTGCGGGGATGGTTGGATTTGGAAGTCAGTTGAAAGTAACGTCACCAGTACGGAGATCCTTTTTAGGCGATTATTTTTTACCGAGAAGGTGCTGATAGGGAGTTTTGGAATGGCCATTGGTTTGGGAGAAATTATATGACACAGTCAATTATAGAAGTAGGAATCTGCCCCTGTTACTGCTATAGTTGGGTATAGCTTAGCTATGGCTACTGTCTATGAGTTACTGTCTTTGTCTTTGTCTTTGTCTTTGCCTCTGTGTCTGCTTCTATTTCTGTGACTGTCTCTTATTCTTACAATTCTCCGCCCCTACCTCTTTCACTTTCACTGTCTTTATTACTATCAATGTCTCTGTCTTCTGTCCCCTGCCTTCCGTCTCTCAGCCAAGCCTTGGCTATAGACTTGTCGCAAAGTCGCATACGATACAATAGAAAGAGACTAATGATAGATGTATCATAGGAAAATCTCCATCCACCAAAAAAGGTAGTCTCCCCAAGACCTGTCGGTTATTCCATCATTCTGGATAGAGACGGAACGGCACTTGGAAATTCACCGCCATTAACAAAATCATCTGTCATCCTCCCGAAATCGGCCTTTTAAAAAGAAATGGGCCATGATGATAACACCATAGCCCCTTCAACGTACATTTGTACGGAAACACCTTTCTCCCTTTGTCGGGTTATCACTGTCATTTCCGAATCGGCAGCCCGAATCAGCAGCTTCCCAGCCTTTTATTACATGCCCCTATTTCTCCAGCTAAATCGAAAATAGCACAAGAGAATGAGTTCCTATGTTTCACGTGAAACAAATCGCATATCAACTATCCTCATCCG
>k87-49905_pt1 | contig 28896 bp, 24 predicted proteins | sample MGYA00084031_6733416 | MGnify analysis MGYA00084031
AGGAGGTTGGTTTGATCGGCGATGCCCGAAATGAGCGCGGTGATCTCTCCAATCTGCGCGGAAAGGGTCTCAAGCTCCCGCATCTGTGCGGCCGTCTGCTCCACCGCTTCGCGGATGCGCTGCATTCCCGCGACGGCAAGGCGCATCGTCTCTCGCCCTCTTTGCGCGCTTTCGGCCGCTTCGTGCGCTCGTTGGTTCACCTGCAGCACGCGCTCGGCTACCCGGTCGATGTCCGAGGAGACGGCCCCCAGCCGGCGGACCGATTCTTCGACCTCCCCGGCCGACCGCTCGGCGCCGGCCGCGATTTGAGAAATCGCCGCCTGCAGCTGCTGCATCGTGGAGCGCACCTCCGAGGCCATGCCCGCCTGGTCGACGGAGCCGGCAGCCATCCGCCCGGCGACGTCGGCCGCCTCCTGGGCCCCTTTGGCCGACTGCTCCGAAGCGGCGGCAAGCTCCTGGGCCGCCCGCGCCACCACTTCGGACGAATGGGCCACCTGGCGCATCAGCGCGCGCAGGCGTTCGACCATTTGGTTGAACGCTCCGGCCAGCTGTCCCACCTCGTCCCGGGTGCGCACCGCCAGCGGCTCCATGGCGAGGTCTCCGTCTGCGACCCGGCCGACGAGCGCGCCGAACTGGACCAGCGCTCCCGTGACGGGCCGAACGACCGTCCGGGCAATGACGAATGCGACCACCATCCAGACGGCCACCAGGGCGATGCCCAGCGCGATCGCCTGGCGGAGGACGCTCCGCAGGAGCGTCCGGACGTGAGAGGCCTCCACATCGACGCCGGCCAGCGCGACAACCCTTCCCGAGGCGTCTCGCACCGGAACGACGCCGTTCATCCACTCGCCGTACTCGTCAGCGTGGATCGGGGACGCGGCCATGTGGCCCGCCAACGCGGCCGCCCAGGCCTCGGCCGCCGCGGTGCGCCCGTACTCGTAGAGCGTGCCTGCCTCGATGCCGATGCCGGCATTGATCACGCCGAAGGCGCACACGCCCGGGGCTACCGGGGAGCACGTGTAGGCGTTGGCCAGACCCGCGGCGTCGACTACGTGCTGCGCGAGCGCCTGGTACCGCTTCACCAGCGGGGAGCCGGGAGGCTCCGACGGCAGCCGCGCGACCTCGTCCGGATCGAGCATGGACGCGAACACGCGCGCCGCCCGGATCAGCTCGTCGGCCAGCGCTTGTTCCGCCGCCCTCTTTTCGTCCCGGTACACGTAGACAACGATGAAAGCCGATATGAGAGCCGACACGATGAAAATCAGCGCGAAGAGCCTCGCCTCCAGTCCCACACGGAGGCGGCGCTCCGCCAGCAGCTTCGTCACGCTCTTTCCACCCCCGGACGTCGCGGCGCGACGCTCATCCATTAAATCAAATCGGCAAAAGGACCGCCGATGTGAAGCGCACGCAAGCCCCCGGGGCCCGCAGAGGGTGACGCCGTTTTTCTTTCGAATTATTGGGAGGAGAGCGGACTTGACTACTTTTAAGGAGGGATGTGGGTTGACAGGGATGCGACTGACCGCGCTGCTTGGCGCCGCCGTCCTCCTTTTCGCCCTGTCCGAGCCGGGCGCCGCGATGCTGCGCGTCGGCTACATTCAATCGAACGAAAACCAGCAAGTGCTCTCCGAGCTGACGCGCACCTTCTCCGCCTTGCCCACCGGGGCGCCCGTCGAACTGGTTCCCTTCTCGAGCAGTGAAGGCCAGCGCATGCTGCCCCAGTGGCTCCTTACGGGCGAAAAGGCCGACGTCTTTTACCTGCCGGTCGACGCAGTCGCGTGGTTAAAGAATCAAGGGCTGCTGGCGCACCTGGACGGTTTCCGCTGGCAAGGGATCGAGCAGGCGCTCGCGGCCTTCTCCCCCGGGATGGTCGCCGCATACTCCGACGCCCGCGGACCGATCGGGATCCCGCTCACCGCCTCCGTCGACGTACTGCAGTACAACGAAACGCTCCTGGGACGGTACGGCGTCCCCCCGCTCAGTCAAATCGGAGACCAGTGGACCTGGCACGAGTTCGTCGATATCGGCCGCCGGGTGAGCGAACCCGACCGCGGCCAGTACTTCGTTCATCTCGACTTGACCATGGTGCTCGTCTACTTCTTGGTGCACGGCAATGTGACCAGCCCCGACGGGCGCTCCTCCGAGGTGAACACCCCCTTCAACGCCGGGATTTTGGCCATCGCGCAGGAGGCCATCCACCGGGACCGGATTTCGCCGCCTCCGTCCCGGCAGCAAAACACCACGCGGCTGTTTCGCGAGGGACGCTTGGCCCTGCGCAACACGTCCGTCACCGGCCTTCTGCCGCGCGCGCTCAACCAGAACAACTGGCTGCTGAGCACGGACTTCACGTGGGACGTGGTGCCCTACCCGCGCTCGCCCTTCACGCACCTGCGCCCCGCCCTGGGGATGGGCAGCGGGCTCGTCGTAGCCCAAGGGGCTCCGCTCACGCCGGAGATCGTCTCCTTTATCACGTTCGCCGCCTCGGCCGAGGGGCAGCGGGCCGTCGCCCGGTCGGGGCACGCGCTGCCCGCGATGTGGCAGCTGTGGCCGGAGCTGTTCGAAGCGTCGGCCGCTCCGCCGCAGAATAAGGCGGCCTTCTTGCAAGCGATCCAAAACTGGCAGCACTTCGCCTTCCCCCAGGTTCCGGCCCAAGAGCTGGATCGCCTCGCCGCCCCGCTGGTGAGCGTTCTCGAAGGGGCCCTCGCGGCGGACGTGGGACTGGCGCGCGCCCACCAGCTCTTCAACGAGCTGCTCCAAAAGATTGAGTAAGTTGCCGGAGGGATTTCCCTGCTGGAGCACGTATTAGCGTACCTATATTAACTTTTTTTCATTTACTTCACCGAGACGGAGTGATCGCTCCCGCATGAAGACGGTGGACACGATTCACGATTTAGACGTCGACGTCGCGGTGATGGGGGGCGGAATGGCCGGCGTCTGCGCGGCCTTGGCTGCGGCGCGCCTGGGCGCTCGCGTGGTGCTGGTCCAAGACCGCCCCGTCCTGGGCGGCAACGCTTCAAGCGAAATCCGCATGCACATCTCGGGCGCCGAGGCGCTGATCTACCGCCTCAAGGACGGCCTCGACTACCGCGAGTCGGGGATCCTCGAGGAGCTCAAACTGGAAGAGGCGGTGCGCAACCCGCAGCGAGCCGCGTTTATGCTCGACCTCGTCCTTTGGGAAGCCGTCAAACGGGAGCCCAACATCACCCTCCTTCTCAACACGGCGGTGGACGCGGCCGAAGTGGAGGAGGCGACGCTGCCCCCTCCCAACGACCTGGTCCGCTCCGGCACCCAGGGGAAGGCGCCCTTCGGGCCGATCCGGCGCATCACCACCGCCTACGCCCGCAGGACCTCCACGGAAGACGTCTTCCGCATCAAGGCGGCCTACTACATCGACGCGACCGGCGACGGCCGGCTGGGCGCGGTCGCCGGAGCCGACTTCCGCTACGGGCGGGAAGGGAAGGACGAGTACGGGGAATCGATGGCCCCGGTCGAGCGCGAGGACGGCAAGGTGTTGGGCAGCTCTCTCCTGTTCACGGCGCGGCGTTACGACCACCCAGTCCCCTTCGTCAAGCCCTCCTGGGCCCGGACGTTCACCGAAGAGGACCTGCGCTTGCGCTCGCACCGCGACTTAGATTACGGATACTGGTGGGTCGAATGGGGCGGTCAGCTCGACACGGTGAAGGATAACGAAGCGATCCGCGACGAGCTCCTGGCGATCGTGATGGGCGTTTGGGATCACATCAAAAACGGGGGCGACCACGGCGCGGAGAACTGGGCTCTCGATTGGATCGGGATGGTGCCGGGGAAAAGAGAGTCCCGCCGCTTCCTGGGCGATCACGTCCTGACGCAAAAGGACCTGCTCGACGCCGTTCTCTTTCCCGACCGGGTCGCCTACGGCGGCTGGCCCATAGACATTCACCCGCCGGAAGGGATTGACCGCCCCGACGAGCGGCCCAACTTCTCGCACGGGCTGACTCAACCCTACTCCATCCCGCTGCGCTCCCTTTACTCGCGCAACATCGTCAATATGTTCATGGCCGGACGGGACATCAGCGCCTCCCACGTCGCGTTCTCTTCAACCCGGGTGATGGGCACCTGCGCGCTGATTGGCCAGGCGGCCGGTACGGCCGCCGCGATCGCCGCCCTGAACAACCTGCCGGCCGCGCGCGCGTGCGTCGACCAGCCCTGGCTGGAGCAGATTCAGCGCCGCTTGGTGCGGGACGACGCGTACCTCATCGACTTCGACGGGCGCGACCCCGCCGACCTGGCGCAAAAGGCCCGGGTCGAGGCTTCCAGCTGGACAGCCGGCGGCGAACCGGCGCAAGTGATCAACGGCGTCACGCGGCGAACGAAAGGAGGTGAGAACATGTGGATCTCGGAGGCCGGCTTTCCCCAGCGGCTCATGCTGCGCTGGTCCTGTCCCGTCCCCGTCCGCAAGGTCGAGTTGACGTTGGACACAGGACTTCACCGGGAGCTGCGGCTTTCCATGTCCGAAGCGGTCGCAAAGCGGAGCATCCGAGGTCCACAGCCCGAGACGATCTCCGACTTTGCCGTACGGCTGTACCAGGGCGACCGCCTCGTCGCAGAGCGCGCGGCCTTCGGGAATTACCAGCGGAAGGTACGCCTCGACTTCCAAGAGACGTTCGAGTGCACGCACCTGGAGTTCGAAGCGCGCAAGGCGTGGGGCGTCGACTGCGCCCGCCTTTTCGAAGTGCGAGTCTACGACGAGCAGCACGCAACGTAGCCCGGCAGCCAGCATTTGCTGTGCGATTCGATTGAAGGAGGGAGTTTGCCTTGGTTTGTCGCCGCCGTCTTTTCGCCGCAGCGCTCCTTGTCACGCTCCTTGCCGCTGCAACGAGCGCGCTGGCGGCCGAACCCGCCCGCCAGCCCGTCCAGCTCCAGCTTTGGACCATATGGGGCGGCGAGCGGATCCCGTTGATGGAAAAGATTCTCAGCCAGTTCGAAGAGACGTACCCCTGGATCAAAGTGGAGCACGTGCTGGTCGCCGGCGGGGAGCGCTTCGACCGGTTTATCGCCGCCGTCGCGGCGGGTGCGCCGCCCGACGTGATGATGCTGGGGCGCCATGAAATTCCCTTCCTGGCTCAGAACGAGATGATCCTGCCGCTCGACGCTTACATGGAGCAAGACGGCGTCAGCGGCGACATCTTCTTCCCCAGCGAGTTTGCCACCGCGCAGTGGAACGGCCAGACGTACATTCTCCCCATGCCCACGGGGGCGGGAGCGAACGGCGTCGTCTTTTACAATAAAGACCTCTTCGCCCAGGCCGGCCTCGACACCGAGCGCTTGCCCGAGACGTGGCGAGAGTTCGAGGACCTGGGCCGGCGCCTCAACCGGTACGACGCGAACGGATCCTTGATCCAGCTGGGCATCGACGTTCGGGCCGGCGGCGACCGGTGGTTCATCTCCTGGCTCCACTCCAACAACGGTGAGTACGCGAGCGCCGACGGACGCCGCTTCCTCTTCAACTCGCCCGAGGGGAAAGAGGCCGTCGAGTGGGTGATGCAGTTCACCAACGAGATCAACGGCGGGCCCGCGGCGATCAGCGAGTTCACGTCGCGCACCGGGGGGTCGTTCCCCGGCGGCCAGCGAGCTATGATCATCTCGGGGGTGTGGCAGGAGTTCATTTACCTTACCCAAAACCCCTCGCTCAACCTGGGCGTCGGGCTCATTCCCCACAATGAGGGCGCCGAGACGTGGCTCGCCCAGATCGGCGGGTGGGGCTACTCTATCCCCCGCGGCGTGAAACACCCCTACGAGAGCTGGCTTCTGACCAAGTGGCTCACCACCAGCGAAGTGGGCGCCTTCGAGTTCCTCTTCGAGCAGCGGCGGCCGTCGCCGGTGCGGGAGTTCACCCTCGACCCGCGCTACTTCGACGTGTCATCCAACTGGCTGATGATGATCGAGGCGATGCAGCGGAGCAAGCCCATCAACATCACCCCGGTTGAGCCGCAGGTGTGGCTGCAGCTAGAGCCCACCATCTTGTCACGAGCGTGGTCGGGCCAAGAACCGGCCTCGCAGGTGCTCGACGAGTTGTATGCGCAAGCGCAGCGCCTGCTCGACGAGTACTGGGCGCAGATAGACGCCCGTTAGCCAAATAGAGAACACCCGCGGGCAGTGGACGGAAGGGCCCATTGCCCGCGGGCTCGCCGCCCTTCAGCGCCTAGTGAGCCCGTCCTTGGGCGAACACGTCCCAAGCCGCCTGCAACACCCGGATCGCGGCAAGCGCCGCCCGGACGTCGACGGCGGGTTTGCGCCCATCCCGCACGGCGGCGACGAACGCCGCATCTTGTCGCCGGACGGCCTCGTCGGCCCCGGGCTCATCCACCAGGACCCCGGCTTGGCCCAAAAGCTGCTCCTCCGCTTCGACCAACGTCTCCTCCCGGCCGATCACCCGGTACTCGTGGCTGCCCCAGGGGTCGTTGTGGGAGATGCTGATCGCCACGGGCACCTCCTCGCCGGTGAGCGGGCTGCGGGCGATCCAGTGGAGGTCGACGTCCAGCGGGATCCCCAGGGAAGGCCACACCGGGCCGAATTGAACGTGCAGGCCCTGGGGCTCGTGCTCGCCGAGGATGTCCATGACGGAATCGACGGCGTGGCAGCCGTGATGCCACAAGGCGTTGTCGTCCCAGCCCCGGCGGGCGTAGTCCGTTTTGAGCTGGCCCCGGCGCAGCAGGTGAAAGCGGCCCAGGAGCCGCACCGGATGGAGCGCGCCGGACCGGATGCGCCGGCGCAGCTCCGCCCGAGCCGCTTTGAAGCGGTTGGTGTGGCAAACCATCAGGCAAAGGCCCCGCTCCTCAGCGAGGCGCCCCAGCTCCTCGGCCTCCTCCAGGCTGAGGGCCAGGGGAATCTCGCACAAGACGTGCATTCCGGCCCGCAAGGCCGCGGCGCATTGCGGCGCGTGGAGCCGATTGGGCGTGCAGACGACGACCGCATCGCACTCCCCCGCGGCGAGCGCTTCGTCAAGGCTGGCCACGGCGCGCTCGTAGCCGAACCGCGCTTTGAGCGCCTCGGCGTACTCCCGGTCCGGATCGACGACGGTGTGCAGGTGAACGTCGGGAAGGCCGCTCAGCGCACGGCTGTGGTTCGTCGCCATGCGCCCCGAGCCGACCATACATATGCGCATGGCTGGCGGGTCACATCCTTTGCGGCGATTTTCGGGGCCGCCGCGCCCCTTCTTTTCCCATGGGAGCAAACCCTGCAAAGGAACGGCGGCAAAGTTTACGAAGTATTGCCTCGTCTTTGCAACCCGAGAAATTGCCAGGAAGCGAGGAGTCGACCGTGGAGGTGGAGCAACTCGCCGCTGCAGCGCCCCCTTTTCGTTCGCTCGACGTGGTCGCGCCTGAACCCGGCCGCATCGTCCTGGAACAGAGCGCTGTTTCCCCGCCCGGTCCCGGCCAGGTGCTGGTCGCAGCCGAGGTGAGCGCCGTCAGCCCGGGTACGGAGCGGGCCTGGTTCACCCGCGCGCCCGATACGCCGGGGCGCTTTCCCTACCGGCCGGGCTACTGCCACGTCGGGCGGGTTGTGGCGCTGGGGCCCGATGTGAAGGGGGTTTCCGTCGGCGACCGGGTGCTGAGCCAAGCGCACCACGGCTCGCTCGTCCGAGTGCGGGCGGGCGCCCTGTGGCGCGTCCCGGAGGGCCTCAGCCCGGAGCTGGCCGCTTTCGCCCCCCTCGCGGCCATCAGCCTCCAAGGCGTGCGCAAGGCGGGCATCGAGCTGGGCGCGTCGGTCGCCATTCTCGGGGCAGGCATCATCGGCCTTTTCGCCCTCCAGTTCGCCCGGCTGCAAAGCGCGGCGCCCATCTATGTAGGTGAGCCGAGCGCGTTTCGCCGCGACCTTGCCCGCAAGCTGGGCGCCACCGCGGCTCTTCCGCCCGACGAGCTGCTCGAGCCGGCGCGGACGGCGGCGAACACGGAGCGGCTCGATCCCGGCTTTGAGTGCGTGATCGATGCGACGGGCCATCCCCAGGCCTTCAACACGTCCATTTCGATCGCCGCGTCGGGAGGCGTTATCGTCCTCCTTGGCAGCCCGCGCGGCCGGGCGCACGACGTCAACGTGTACGAGATTCACCGCAAAGGGCTGCACATCATCGGAGCGCACGCGCGCAACTGCCCCCTGGACGCTTCCCACCGCGATATGTGGACCACCCGTGCCAACACGGCGCTCGCCCTCACGCTGATGCAGCAGGGCGAGCTGCGCGTCGAGCCCCTCATTACCGACCGGGTGGCCCCGGCGGAAGTTCCTGCGCTTTTCGAGCGGCTCAAAGCGGGCGACGAACGCCTCATCGGCTGCGTGATCGATTGGACGCGGCAGTGAGAGTAAGCCGGGCCAGAAAGAATTCCTCCTCCCTTGTCTAAACTTGCGCACGGAGGAGGTCTGATCATGGCGCAGAGTCGACTTCTTTTCTCGCCGCTCACCTTGCGCAGCCTGACGCTGCGAAACCGGATTGTCCTGTCGCCCATGTGCCAGTACTCGGCCAAGGACGGCTTTGCCACGGACTGGCACTTGGTCCACCTGGGAAGCCGGGCGGCCGGCGGCGCCGCCGTGGTGATGGCCGAGGCGACGGCCGTTTTGCCCGAGGGCCGCATCAGCCCGTGCGATTTGGGAATTTGGAGCGACGAGCACGTTGAGGGCCTCGCCCGCATCGCGGCGTTTATCCACGAACAAGGGGCCGTGCCGGCCATCCAGCTGGCCCACGCCGGGCGGAAAGCCTCGACGGCGCCGCCCTGGGAGGGGGGCGGTCCGGTAGGCAGCGCCCAAGGCGGGTGGACGCCCGTGGCTCCCAGCCCGATTCCCTTTGCCGACGGGTATCCGACGCCCCTTGCCCTCACAGAGCCACAGATCGAGCGAGTGATCGCCGCGTTCGCCGAGGCCGCCCAAAGGGCGCTGCGCGCCGGCTTTAAGATCGTCGAGATCCACGCGGCCCACGGCTACCTCTTACACCAATTCCTCTCCCCGGTCTCAAACCGGCGGGAGGACGCCTACGGCGGCCCCTTGGAGAACCGCATGCGCCTGCTCCTTCGGGTGGTCGACCGGGTGCGGAGCGTGTGGCCCGACGATCTGCCGCTTTTTGTGCGGATCTCCGCGACGGACTGGCTGCCCGAAGGGGGATGGGACCTGGAGCAATCGGTCGCGTTGGCCAAAGAGCTCAAAAGCCGCGGCGTCGACCTGATCGACACGTCGTCGGGAGGGCTGGTGCCGCACGCAAGGGTTCCGGTCGCTCCCGGCTACCAGGTGCCCTTTGCGCAGCGCCTGCGAGCCGAAGCGGGGGTAAAGACCGGCGCCGTCGGCCTCATCACCGATCCCAAGCAGGCCGAGGCCGTCTTGGCCGAAGGGAAAGCCGACCTTATCTTTCTCGGGCGGGAGCTGCTGCGCGACCCCTACTGGCCCCTGCGGGCCGCGCAGGCGCTGGGGGCCGCCATGCCTTACTGGCCCAAACAGTACCGGCGGGCCGTTCCGGAGCGCTTGTATTCCTGAGAAGCCGGACGCAGGCCGGGGCCGCCCTTCGCGGGGCGCGTCCCCGGTCGCGACCGGCCGGCTTGCCCGAGCCCGCTTACTCCTCTCTCGCTTTCGCCTCCGCCATGATGCTGCGAATCACCGGAGCGATCTCCTGAACCGCCACCGCCGCGGGCACCTCGTTTGTGATCACGCTGCGGCGAATGGCGCCGTCGATCAAGGGCCCTGTCCGCTGCGACTCGACCAACACGGCCATCGGATCGGGAATTGCCTCTTGCACTGCGGTGGCCAAGTGGTGCGCGTTTTTGTCGCCCAGCATCTCCAAATACTCGGGCATCAGCGAGATCCGGATGGGCATTAGTCCGGCGGTGCGCATCATCAGGCGCTGGCCCTCTTCAGAGACCAGGAACTTGACGAGCTCCCACGCTTCGTCCGGGTGTTTTGTGCTCGCGATAATGCCGTACTGGTCCTTGGCGGTGTAGACGCCTCTTCCCGCAGCGCCCATGGCCCGCGGGGCGATATCCCACCGGAACGCATCCCCGATCACCGCCGGGAAGCGCCCGGCAAACAGTTCGACGCCCGCGGCGCTGAAGGCGACGTCGCCCCGTTCGAACGCGGGCCCGCCGTCGTTGATCACCACCTTGTCGTCCCACACCAAACTCTGGAAGAACTCCAGCGCCTCCAAGGCCTCCGGCCGGTCGAGCATAAAATCGAAGGGGTCGTCGGGGTAGTTGAACACCTTGCCCCCGTTGCTGTGAACCCAGCCTTTCCAGCGGGCCGAAAGCGGCGCGCCCAACCCCCACTGCCGCACCTGGTCGTCGCTGGCGCGGATCGTCAGCTTCCGTGTGTACTCCCGCAGGGCCTGCCAAGTCCACTGCCCGCGCCGGTCGACGTCCTCCACCCGTTCGAGCCCGGCCGCTTCGACCAGGTCGACGTTGTAGGCGTAGGCGCCGATGAGGTTGACGTAGCGGGGCACGCCGTAAAAGATGCCGCGCAAGGGACCGTGATAAAGGGTGCCCGAGTTCCAGATGGGCGGGAAGAAGTCGGCCAGCTCCCCGCCGGCCAGGTCCCGCTCGATGTAGGGGCGCAAGTCGAGGAGGAGCCCCGCCTCCGCCCAGTCTTGGCTAAACGTGGCGAACATCTCCGTCACGTCGGGCGCGACGCCGCTCGCGTGGCGGACGACGATCTGATCTTGCCATCCCGATCCGGCAATCTCCCACTCCACGTTGATGTGCGGATAGCGCGCTTCGAAAGCTTCAATCGTTTGCAGGGCGAAAGCCTCCCGCTCGGGCGTGCCGCCCCGCAGCATCAGCGTTAGCGACACGCGCTCCTGGGCGGCTGCAGCGGCGGAGCAGGCCAATAACGCACCCAAGGTCCACAGGGCGATCAAAGGAATGAAAAAACCCGCAGAGCGCGAAAACAAGGCAATCCCTCCTCATCCCCAAAGCGCACACATTCCGAACTCACTCCCTCGTTCTTTCTGAAAGAAACGACACCTTCTAAAAAGGTGGGCGGTCCTGCGCCAGCGCGCGCAAGACCGCCCGGTGACCGGTTGATGCGCTGAGGCGCAAAGCTGCAGCGTCAGCGCAGCAGCTGCGCCGCGTCGACCGGCACGAAATCGCCGGCTGAGATCCAGTGGAGCAGGGTGCTCTCCTCGTCTTCGGCTTGAAAGGTGCTCACCACGGCGACGCTGGGGACGATCTGGCTTTGCAGCGGGTACTCCTGCGTCGGCAGCGTCACTGTGACCTGCAGGTCTTCGCCCTCCACCGGATCGATGTCGATCACCTGGCGCTGTCCGGCGGGGACGATCACCTCGCCTTCGGCCAGGACGGTCACCTCCCCGTCGGCCAGCCTCAAAACGCTCACCGTCACCGAGGCCGGTTGGCTTTCGAAGTTCTCCAAGAAGATGCTGAGCCGCACGTTAATGGCGGCCGTTCCGGTGTCCACCGGAAAGAAGCCCGTCGTGTACCGGGTCGCGGCAGCTCCCATACGCGCTCTCCTTTCGTCTCGATTCCTGCTTAGCTCCCCGGGGGAACGACGACGAAGTCCCCGGCGGTCCGGATGAGATGGACGACCACACCCGCGTCGGCCGGGAAGAATTCGGTCACCGCCGCGGAGGGGAGCAGCTGTGCTGAGGTGCGCGTCACAACGACGTCGACGATCGCCCCTGCGAGATCGCCGCGCGTCACTTTGCGGGCCTGCCCCGCCGGGATTTCGACCGACTCCGAAAGCACCGGCACGAGCCGCCCGCGCACCTTGCCTCGGATCTCGACCTGGGCGTGCTGCGTCTCCGTCGAGAAATTGCTCAGGTACACTGCCAGCGTGATCGGGTTGCCCACGCCCACCGGCACCCGGAAAAGCCCGGTACTCACCGCCTCCCGCGGCCGGCTCTCCGGCGGGGGTGAAGCTCTTCGCCTTCCCCGGCGCCCAAGGACCGTCCGCATGAACATCTCGTGGCTCGTCACAACGCCCACCGTCCGCCCCTCCTGGATAGGAAAATAAGACCATTCGCCCTATCCTATCGCCTGTGACGAGCGGGTGTGACAGCGGGGAGCGCCGGGAAGCGAATCTGCCGGAGCTTAACCGGGGGAAGCGGTCACAGCTTCGAGAGCCGGTACTCGGCGACGAACGCATCCCCGTCGTATCCCGGCGCATCGAGCGGGATCGAGCTCAAGGCAATTCGCGCCCCGTCTTGCTCCCGGGAGCGTTTCGCCGCCAGGGCGATCCGCTCCACCTCCAGGAGGCGGGCGAGGGGGTAGACGCTGCCTTCTTCGCCGGCAAAGTAAGGCAGCGCCCGCAGCAAGAAGGCCCGGTACAAGTTGCGGTTGTTTACCAGAAAATGGTGAACCCGCCGCTCGGTGACAATCGTGGCGTAGAAGGGTAGGTACACCGCGGCCTTCCCCACAGCGATGACGGCGCGCCGCCCGCCGGGCCAGACCACTTCGACTTGCACTTGCTGGCCGCAGGTGCCGAGCCAGCGGACGCTCTCCGCTCCCTCGCCCATCAGCACGTGCGCGAGCGCGTACGCGTGGATGCCGTAGTTGAACTCGTCGACGCCGCAGCCTGCGTAGACGAACCGCGGCTCTCCCCGCTCGGCGGGCGGGATCGCCAAGAAGGACTGCGCTTCTTCAGCATAATAAAGCGATGAGCCCCCCGTAATCCTCGCGCCTTGCTTCTCCCATTCGAGCAGGGTGAACGCATCCCGTAGATTGCCCACCAGCGGCTTGTCGATCAGCACGCCCTTGCCCGCTTCGACGAAGGGCCGCGCCCGCTCCACGTGGCGATCCCAGTTGCAGCTGTGGATGATCGCGACGTCGACGTCCGCGGCCATCTCCTCCAGGCTTTGGTACACCTTGGGGATCTGGTGCTCGGCCGCGAACCGCTCAGCGTACCCCGCGGGGTGGACATCCCCGTGGTCGTAGACGCCTGCGATCGTGTGGCCCAGCTCCCGCAAAATGGGAATCCAGCTTTGAGGATGAGACGTGTCCAGATCGACGTGTCCAATGCGCAGCGATTTCATCAAACCGTTTCCTTTCACTTAAAGCTTTCCGTCGAGCACTTCGTCAAGGGTTACCTCGCGGCCCAGCCGGCTGCTGGCCTCGATCATGAAGACCATGGCCAGCGTCTTGAGATTGTCCTCGGCCCGGGTCGGCGCCGGCGGTCCGCCCAAGACCGCGGCAAGAAAGTCGCGGCAGAGGGCGACTTGGCGGTACGCATCGCTGGGGCTTTTCTCGGTGAACACTTCGACCTCGGAGCCCGCGCGAAACTCCACGCGCTCGTCGCCGTCGTACGTGACCTGGCCCCTTTCTCCTTCGATCCGCCAAAGCCCATTGTAGTTCGTGACGCGCCCGCGCGCGACGTAACTGCCGCTAAAGTGAATGCGCGCGCCGCTGGCGAACCGGAAGGTGGCCTCGGCGACCGTAGGCCCGTCGCACGGGTTCCAGCCCGGATTCCACAGCTCCGCCCGGCAGCTGACCGGGTCGGCGTCCATCACGTACCGGATGCAGTCGAACTGGTGCACCGCCTGGTTGAGGAGGAGGGGGAGCTTCATCCCTTGAGTCGGACGCCAGCGGTAAAACTCCACTAAGCCGCCGGTGGGCGCGCCCAGCCGCTCCCGGACGAGCTCCCGCATCCGTCCGAAGGCGGGTCCGTAGCGGTACTGCTGGGCGATGACGACGTGAAGCCCCTTTTGGGCCGCCTCCTCGGTCAGGCGCTTCGCCGAGGCCAGATCCTCCGTGAAAGGCTTTTCGATGAGCACGCTGCACCCCAGCCGGAGGCAATCGGCGACGATCGCTTCGTGCACATGGTTCGGCGCGCACGCGATCACCACGCGGCACCCCGTCGCGCGCACCGCGTCGGCCAACGACGTGAACCGCTGCGCCGGCGCGAACCCAAGTCTTTCGCCCACCTCGTGCAGCGTCGGCTCGTGCACGTCGACGACGGCGACCACCTCAGCGCCCGCGCTCCGCGCCCACTGGACCCAGTGCCGTCCGCGAGCTCCCAGGCCTAACGAGATGACCTGTACAGACAAGACCCACCATCCCTTTCGACCGCGCTTGCTCTCCTGCAGCCCGGGAGAATTTCCACGCCCGCGCTTCAACCCCTGGCCGCCGCGGCGCATCTGCCCCCGCGAGCCGGAGGAATCTTCGCGCTTGCCAAAGAACGATGCCACAGTGCTAAAGGAGGGACCCTGGTGTCGCCTTTCGACCAGACCCCGTGGGAGATGGCCCGCTCCTCGCCCCGCATCGCCCGGGCCCGCCGCGCGCTAAGCGCCGCCGTCGGGCAGATCGCCGACCCCTCCTTGCGCCGCGCAGTGCGCGCGATGCTGGTGGCGGCACGCGGACGCGAGCCGGTGAAAGCCCTCGCAGCGGCTCCGATCCAAGCGCTGGCGGACTGCACCCCTGGCAAACTAGCCGCCCGCCTCCCCTACGATCCGACCTGGGCCGCGCCGGCGGCGGGCCCTGCCAGCCACCACTGCTACCCCGGCGGCTGGGCGATTCACACGGCCCTCAACACGCGGGCCGCCCTCTTCCTCGCCCGCCAAGCGGAGGCCGACAAGGGCGTCGCGGTCGACAAAGACAGTCTCATCGCCGCCCACCTCCTCCACGACTGGGCCAAACTGAAGCTGCTGGTGTGGGCCGGCGACCACACCCTCGACGACGATCAAGGAGCCGGCCACCATCCCTTGGCCCTGGCAGAGTGCATGCTGCGGGGGCTGCCGCCCTCGGTCGTGCGCCTCATGGCCGGCGTGCACAGCGGCTGGTGGCAAGAGCCCGGCGCTGTCCGCCGTCACCTGGCCCAAGCGGCCCAGCTCGCAGGGATTGATCTGGAAGCCAGCCCCTACGGCGCGGCCGAAGAGGACCCGGAGATCTTGCTGATCGAAGGTTGGATCGCCCGCCAGGCAGAGGCCTCGTGGTACACCGCCACCAAGACCGCCTACCAAGCAATGCGCGCGGAAGTCGACGCGTGGCACAACGCGCGCGGGATCGACGTGCCCCTTTCCCGCGTCCGCCACCTGCTCTTCGTCACGTACGACGAGTTCGAACTGGCCGGGCGCCTTGCCCGCGACGGCCGGCGCGGCCTGTATGCGTTCCTCGACGCCTGGTTCCGCCAGACGGCGTCATAGAGCGACGTTATAGACGAGAGGACGCCGCCGGCAAGCGAAGAACTGACGAAAACAGAATTCAAAAAACGGGGTGGTTTGCCGGTGAAGTCAAAAACGCTGCAAGGGCTCCTTGTCGCGTTCCTCGCCTGTTTGACGGCACCCCAAGCCCACGGAGTCGAAATCACTCACGTACAGTACATCTCCCACGGCGCCGCCTACCACGAGTACATTCAAACGAAAGCGCGGGCTTTCGAGGCGCTTCACCCGGGCGTCACGGTGAACGTCATCATCGGAAACCACGAGCGGGTCGACGTCATGATGGTGAGCGGCACCCCGCCCGACGTCATTGACCTGCCCGACTACGTACATCTCGCCCTTGACGGCCTCCTCGTCGACCTTCTGCCGCTGCTCGAACGGGACGGCCTGATCGACAAGTTCCGCCCCGAGACCCTTGACCTGGCGCGACTTCCCGACGGCAAGATCTACACCATGCCGTTTCTGCTCCAGTCGAATCCGACCTACTTCAACCGCGACCTCTTCAAAGAGGCGGGCCTGCCTGCACCCGACGAGTTGGGCGAGGAATGGTCTTGGGAGACGGTGCTCGACTTTGGCAAGAAGCTCACAATCGCGCGGTCGGGAGAGAGTCTGCCGGCCAGCTTCGGCGTCGATCGCCCTTGGTCCCTGTGGCGCATTGCCGTCCACCAAGCGGGCGGGCGGTTTTACGACGATCCCTTGCGGCCGACCCGCAGCTTGTGGGATTCGCCCGAGGTCCTCGAAGGGATTCGTTACGTCGAGCAAATCTATCGGGCGGGCATCACGCCCCACCTGCACGTCCCCGATCAGACCCTCTATTACTTCTGGACCGGGAAGACCGCGATCGACATGGTTGACGGCCCGGGAATTATCGGGGCGTATCTTAAAGAAGCCCCGTTCGACTGGGATTTCGCGCTTCAGCCCCGCGGTCCCGGCGGCCGGGCGGGGGCCGTCAGCGTCGCGGGCCCCCACATCCTCACGTCCACCCAGAACCTGTCCGCAGTCTGGGAGTGGATGAAGTTTATCACGGTCGACGAGGCCAACGTCGAAGAGTTCGTGCGAATGACCGGGCTTGTGCCCGCGCTGACGGCGGCGCAGCCTGCCTACCCGGACGCCGCCGGGATCGCCGCCAAGAATTACTGGTTCATCTTCGAACAGACGCTGCAGCCGAACCCCTTCAATTACATGCTGCCGCGAGAGCTGAGTCCGCGGTTTGTGAATCCCCAGCCGGTCTGGGAGGGGCAGATGTCTCCCCAGGAGTGGCTGACCAACATGCACAGGACGGCCACGGCGCTGATCGACGAGATGCGCGGCGACTAACGTCAAACTCCTTTCACGAGGAGATTTAAAGGCGCGGCGTGTATGAAAAGACTAAGCATTCAATCCAAATCGGCCGAAAGCAGGTGAACGGTTTCATGAGCGTGCGCATTGGGTTCATCGGAGTCGGCGGGATTGCTGCCAGTCACTTGATCAACCTGGTGCAAATTCCGGAGGCGGACGTGGTCGCCTTGTGCGACCTGAGCGAGGACGTGATCGCCAGGACGCGCAGCCGGGTGAACGAACGCCTCGCGCGCCTTTACGCCGACACGGGACGCCAGGGGCGCTTCTTGGAAGGAGCGACCTACACCGACTACCGCGCCATGCTCCGCAGCGAGCGGCTGGACGCTGTCTACGTGTGCCTTCCTCCGTTTGCGCACGGCGAACCTGAAGAGGCTGTGATCGAAGCGGGCCTTCCTTTCCTGGTGGAAAAGCCCGTCGCCCTCCATCTACCGCTCGCTGACCGCCTTCTCGCGATGGTGCGCGAGAGGGAGCTGGTCACCTCCGTCGGTTACCAAACGCGCTACACGACGACGGCGCAAAAGGCCAAGGAGCTCCTGGAAGGGAAGACCATCGGCATGGTGGTGGTGATGCGCTTCGGCAGCACGCCGGAGAAAGCGTGGTACCGTTTCCAGGACAAATCGGGCGGGCAGCTCATCGAGATGGCCACCCACCAGGTGGACCTGTTGCGCTACCTCGTCGGGGAGATCAAGACCGTCTACGCCGCCGCGGCGACCCGCATCAACCACAAGCGGCAGCCCGACTACGACATCCACGACGTCAACTGTATGACGCTCGAGTTTGAAAACGGCGTGGTGGGCAACTTCGCCAACAACTTCATCTCCGGCCACGGCACGCCCAGCGAGGCGCAGGGGCTGCACATCTTCGCAGAAGGGCTGACGCTCTCCATCGGGGCAGGCCTCACCGCCCTCACCGCAGCGGGAAAAGAGAGTTTCCCCCGGGATCCCAACGGGATGTACAAAGAGGACGAAGCGTTTGTGCAGGCCGTCGCGACCGGCGACCGCAGCCGGATCCTCTCCGACTACGAAAACGGCGTGCGCACGCTGGCGGTCACCTTGGCCGCCGACCACTCGGCGCGCACCAAGCAGCCGGTCCACGTCGCCGACTACATCAACGAGCACAGCTCGGCCTTGAAGTCGCTGGCGAGCTGAGCCCGGCGCAAGAGAAAAACCGGCGGGGCCAGCGGCCAGGGTCCGCACGCCGCTCGCCCCGCTTTTTCCTTTTGGGAGAGCCCTACGATCCCGTCGGTTCTTCGTACACCCGGACTTCAACGATCCGGGCGTGATCGAGGCCGTTCGTCGCCAAAACGCGCACCCGCAGCCGCTCCACCTGCGGCGCGTCCGCAATGCGGTGCACCCGCAGCCGCTGGTAGTTCCCCGTCACCTCGACCAGCGGCCTCCACGCCTTCCCGTCCCAACCTTCGATCGCGTAATCCCGCACCGTCTCGGGCTGGGGCCGCCCCCACACCATGCGGGCAGCGTAGGCGTCAGAGTGCGTGAGGGTAAGCGGCCGGTGCATGCCGGTGTCAAAGACGAGCCGCACCTCGGCCGGGCGGACCGGGCGCTCCCAGCGCAGCTCGATCCAGGCCGGCAGGCCCGCCCGGGGATCGCTCATCCACCGGTTCGTCGATTCCAGCGCCCGCCCCGGCGGCGCGCCTTTGGGGCCAAAGACGGCCCGCGTCTCGCCGGAGAGGACGTTGGCCGCCGGGCCCAGCGGCTGCTCGCTGGAGGCCTCCACCCGCGCCTGGCGGGCGACGTCGCCCGGGTCCTCGTTCACCCGCCCGATGAGGTACGCGTCGTCCCGCAGCAGTTGCTGCTGGATGCGCTGCATGACGTCGGGGCGCCCCGGCAAGGCGGCGGGCGGGATCCCTTCCCGGACGGCTGCTGCGGCCGCCGTTCCCACGCCCTGGCCGACGACGGCGCAGGTCGCCATCACCCGGGTCGAGGCGAAGGCCACGTGGGTCGCGGAAATGTTCCGGCCGGCGAACATCAGATTCTCCAGGTCCGCCGAAAGGCAGGCGCGCAAGGGGATGTCGTACAGGTGCGGCAAGGGGATCTGATGGCACGGAGGCTGGTCCGGCGCGTCGATCCCTTCGGGCGGGTGGGTGTCGATGGGCCATCCGCCGTACGCAATCGCGTCGGGAAATGCGCGCGATTCCATAAGGTCCTGCTCTCTCAGGATGTACTGGCCGATAAAGCGCCGGCTCTCCCTCTTTCCCGGCAGGAAACCGAACCAGTCCAGTGCCCAATGGTCCGCGCCGTGATCCCCGCCGTTTTTGATGTGGTCCCACACGCCCAGCATGATCGCCAAAAGCTCGTCGCGGATCGCCTCGTTGTCTTTGATGGTATCAAGGTGGCCGCCCCACTCGACCCACCAGTAGCCGTACTCAAGGCCGCGGTCAACGCCGGCCGTGGCATGCGGGCGCAGGCGCAGGTCCTCCTCGGTGAACTTCCGCGCCCAGGGCGGCGGCGTAAACGGGACGGGATAGGGCATCTTGCGCGCCTGGAATAGGAGCGTCGAGCCAAGCGTCTTGTCGTCGGCCACATCCTGGGCGAGGCTTTCGCCGAATTCGTCTTTCGCCTCGCGCCCGCGCCGGAAAGGCGCTCCCGCCTCCGCGCCCAGGCGCCCGTCGCCCGTGCAGTCGACGAAGACGTCGGCCTCGATGAAAAAGCGGTCCTCCGTCGACTGGCGCTCGGCGATCGCGGCGACGATGCGCTTGCCCTCCACTTTGGCGCCGACGACCGTGGTGTTCAAAAGGAGGGTCAAATTGGGCTCCGCCCGGCACTTTTCATAGAGAATCAGATCGAGCATCGAAGCGGAACGCTGCGGGTTGCGCACGCACGTCTCCAGGCGAATCTCTTCGATGATGCCCCCTTCCCGGGCCTCGGTCTCCAACTCCTTGCCGCGTCCGCCGCTGCAGTCGGCGCCAACGATATGCATCCGCACCTCGCTGGAGGCGTTGCCGCCGAGGACGGGGCGATCCTGCACTAAGATCACCTTCGCACCGCTGCGGGCCGCAGCCAGGGCGCAGGGCACGCCGGCAGGACCTCCGCCGGCAACGAGCACCTCGCAGCGAAGCGTCGTCTCTTGCACCGTTCGTTCCCCCTCGTTACAATCCAGGTGAAAGTTCTAATTCGGAAGGCGGGCATGCCGTGGAGCGCTACCGCGCCTTGAGCGACCCGGACGCACACTGCCGGGTGCGTCCTCTCGAAAGGCCGGACGATTTCGACGCTTACTGGGATGAAGTCCTGGACGCGCTGAGCGACATACCGGCGGCAGTCCGGAAAGAGCCTGACCACGGCGCAGCGGCGGGAGCGAGCTTCGGGCCCCCGGGCGTCAGCGTCACCCGCCTCTGTTTTGCAAGCCTGGGCGGAAAACGGCCAGCGGCCTGGTTTTACCGCCCCGAGGACCGGCCCCCCGAAGGCGCGCTCGTCTTCTTCCCCGGCTACAGCGCCGCCTGCGGCCTGCCGCTTTTGCGCACGGTCCTCGCGCAGCTCTCGCTGGCGGGGTTCGCCGTCCTGGCGGTGGATCCTCGTGGTCAAGGCGAAAGCCGGGCCTTGCACCCGCCTGTCCCGGAGGGCAAGATCGTCACGGCAGCCGCGGACCCACGGGAGTACATCTACCGCGGCATCGCCGCCGACTGCGTGCAAGCGGTCAAGGTGTTGCAGGGGCTGACGGGCTTTACCCGCGTCGGGGTCTTCGGCCACTCTCAAGGGGGCGGGCTGGCACTGGTGACCGCAAGCCTGGCTCCGGAAGCCGTGGGCGCCGTCGGATGCATGATCCCGTTCCTGACCCACCTCGCGTGGGCGATGGCCAACCGGGCCACGACCGGGCCGTACCAGCAGGTGTACGATTTTGTCCAGCAGCTCGCGCTCAAGCGGCCGGACGCCCTTGCCCAGGTCCGCCGCAGCTTCGCGTATATCGACACCCTCCACCACGCGCCTCGCGTGAGCGCGCCCACCCTGGTCAGCGTCGGCCTGCGAGACACCACCTGCCCGCCGGAGACCGTCTACGCCCTCTTTTCCCGGCTCGATTGCGTCCGCAGCCTCCTGGTCCTGCCCGATGCGGGGCACGAGCACCGGCCGGAGTTCTACCACCACCAACTCGCTTGGTTCCGGCACTACCTCGCTCCTACTCCGCCCGAATGCCGCACGTTAGAGTCCCTGGGCTTGACGTAGGAGCCGCCTTTGTGCTCCTTCTTTGGCTTCGCGATTAGGACTGCGCTGCGCCGGGCTCCACGGCGAGGACCTCGTCGAGGTCGAATTCGGCCAAATAGATGGACGCAGGCCGTCTACCGCCGGACGCGGCGTGCTCGTGGCTGCTGTAGTAGCTCATCAGCACCCGATGGCCGTCGCGGACAAAGCCGGCGTACGAGGTATCGCCGCCGCTGGGCAGCGTGAACAGACGGCGCAGCGGCGCTTCCCTTGCGGCGCCGGACGCCGGACCGGTCGCCGCGGGCTGAGTCAGCCACCGCTCGTCGCAAAAGAAACAAGCCGTACGCAGCTCATCCTGCTCGTGATCGCGGGCTGCAATGACGTACCCTCCGGCGACTCGCAAAACAGCGAGCCCCGTAAGCTTTCTCCCCAGTTCCGTGTAGGTCCACTCCCGGTAGGGGGGCAGCGCCCGAGCGAAGACGGGCCGGCCGCTGCTGGCCGGGGGGCTCAACCGGTCCCCGTCGTTGCGGACGAGGACCGTGGCGCTGTCGTCCTCTTCCATGATGAGCACCGCCTCGTTCGACCAGGGAACGTCGCTGACGCGGCTTACGACGCGCCAATTCACCCCGTCCGCGGAGGAAAAGAGCACGGTGCGGATGCCCCACTTGTCGCCGCTGTAGCGGTAGCCGCTGGCCCAATAGCGCCCCTTGTGGTAGACGGGCCACCAGACGACGTGATTCTCCTCCTCCACGGCCCGGCGCACCGGGACGAAGCGCTCCCCGTCGTCGGTCCAGCTCACCATCGCGTCCCGCCGGCTGCGCCCCTGGTATTCGAAGGTGTGCAGGTAAAGCCGGTCCGGGGTGGCTAGCAGCTTCGGATCGCGCAGGTCCATCCCGTACATCCCGGTCACCGTGGCAAGGTGGCTCCAGGAGGCTCCGCCGTCGTCCGAGACCAGGACGGTGATCACCCCTTCGGGGGCGTCGGGGTTCGCGTGATCGTCGGCCGTGCGAAAGGCCAGGTACAGGCGGCCCCGCCACCGGGCAAGCGACGTGAAGGCGTTATGCCGGCCGTTGGCAAACACCCTGCGGACTCGGACTCTTTCAAGCTGGACATCGCGCACCGCACCCGCCTCCTCGCTTGCGCAGCTTACTCGATCTCGATGCCGAAACCGGCCAGGCCCTGGACGATGCGGTCCAGCTCTCCGTCGGCCAGCGGCAGGAACGGGCGGCGCGGCACGCCGCCGGGAACGCCCCGGCGGGCCAGGAGCGCCTTGAAGGCCGCGTAGGGGTTGGTGCCGCACACCAGCGCCCGCACGCGCGTGAGCCGCTCTTGCTCCTGCCAAAGGTGAGGCGCATTCGTCGCGGCGGCCCGGGTGACCGCCGCCACAATCTCGGGCAGCACGGTGGCCAGTCCCGAGACCGGCCCGGCGCCCCCCGCCAAAACGCTGCTCGCGATGAGCGCCTCGTAGCCCTGGTACACTTCAAGGGGCTCAACCCTGAGCAAGTCGAGGTGCGCCGTCATATCGGTCGCGCTGTCCTTCACCCCGCGCAGGTTCGAGTGAGCCTCCGCCAGGCGGGCCAGTTCGGGCGCACCCCAGGGATCCCCCATTTTGCGGTAAAGGTACGTGGGCGCTCCTTCGGCAGCGCGAAGCGCGTCTTCGAAGTAGCGGAGGACGGCTCGCAGCTCATACCGGTAGGCGCTGGGCGTCGCCACGACGACCCCGGACGCGCCCAGCTCCCGCGCCGCGGCCACTCGCTCGACCGTCTCGCGGGTGGTGGGTGCCGTCGCGTTGACCAGCACGAGGCTGCTTCCGGCCGCCTCGATGACGCTTCGAACCAATTCGCGCCACTCATGGCCGGCCAGCAGCGGCCCCATCCCCGTCGAGCCGGCCACAAAGAATCCCTCCACGCCCCGCTCCATCAAAAAGGTGACCAGCGGGGCGACGCGGTCGGCTGCCAAGCGCTCGCCGTCGTCCGTAAGCGGCGTGTCGAGCGCCGCGATCACCTTGGGCTTTGAGCCCATCCGTTCGACCTCCCTGCCGTTTTCTACCGGTACGGTGCGAGGATGTTGTTGACGACCTCTTCCAGCTGCTCGATGAAGGCGGGCACCGGGAGCTCTCCCCGCAGCATGCGCACCGTCAGGGGGGTAAAGCCTCGACTGAAGATCTCGTCCCGCCCCGGAATCCCCGTGAAGCCGACGCCCGTCGCGTAGGGTGCGAGCAGGGTAGCGAATGCCATCAGGTGATGGCTGCTGCCGATGTAATCAGCGTACACAGGGTGATCGAGCACCGAACGACGACCGGCCAGGGCGGAAATGGCGACGCTCGCCTCGGCCAGGGACATGGCCGACGTGTTGTACATCGAAAAGGTGGCGGAAGGGGCGCCCTTCTCGCTCAACATCCGCGTGGGACAGCGCCGCCCCGCGCACTGCCGCGCCTTGGGCAAAGCGCTCCTCGCCCACCTGCCGGCGGAAGAGGTGCGCCGCCGCCTCCCGGATCCCCTTCCGCGCATGACGCCCCGGACCATCACCGACATCGACGCCCTGCTCGCGCACCTAGCCGCGGTGCGCCAGCAGGGGTACGCCGTCGACCGCGAGGAGGCCGAGATGGGCTGCGTATGCGTCGCGGCTCCCATCCGGGACGCCCGGGGCGAAGTGATCGCTGCGCTCAGCCTTTCCGGTCCCAGCGCCCAGATGGCGGCCTTCTCCGAAGCGGAGCTCGCCGCGCGGGTGCAACAAGCGGCCGGCGCGATCTCGGCCCGGCTGGGTTATTCGCCCTGAGCCCCGCGCATCACGCCGCCTGGAAGTTCACAGCGATCTGCATATAGACGGCCGCCGCCTGGGTCACTTGATCGAGAGCGATCCACTCGTCGCTGGTGTGCGCCTGGGCGATGTCGCCGGGGCCCAGCACCACACAAGGGATCCGCCCCTTTCCCCAGTAGGTGCTGGCGTCGGTGCCGTAAGGCGCGCCGGCGACCGAGTCGTCGCCCGTCACCGCTTTCACGGCGGCTCGAGCCGCTTTGACGACCGGATGATCGACGGGCGTATCCATACCGGGGTAAAGGTACTCCACCTCGCTCAGCGACGCGGGCGTCCGGGGGTGCTGCCGGGAGAAGCGCTCCAAAAGCGCCCGGTAGGTGCCCAGCACCTCCTGCGGATCTTCGTGGGGAAGGAGGCGCCGGTCGATCCCGATCCGGCACTGGTCGGGCACGAAGTTGTACTGGCGGCCGCCGTCGATCAGCGAGATCGTGTGCACGGCTCGCCCGCACAAGGGGTGCTCGCGCGCCCGCTCGAGGGGCGTGAGCTCACGCTCGATGAGGCGGATCAGCTCGGCCATGGCGACGATCGCGTTCCGCCCGTGCTCCGGCCGCGAAGTGTGCGCAGCCCGCCCCTGCGTGACGATCCGAAAGCGGGCCACCCCGTTGTGAGCGACCACCGGGCGCAGCAAGGTGGGCTCCCCGACGATGGCGGCGGCCGGCGCCACCCCCGCTGCGAGCAGGGCAGCCGCCCCGCCTTGCCGGTACTCTTCGTCCACCACCGCCGCCAGCAAGATTGGGCCCGGCAAGCGGTCCCGCTCCCCGAGGGCCAGCGCCTCGACAGCGGCCAGCATCGCAGCCAGCGAACCTTTGGTGTCACAAGCGCCTCGCCCGTACATGCGCCCGTCGACGACTTTGGGGAGTGTACCGTCGGGCATGTCGGCCAGGGTGACCGTATCCATGTGCGCCTCGAACATCAGCGCCCGGCGGTCGCCCGGGTGCCCGGGTCCCAGCGCCCAGACGCTGTTGGGACGTCCGGGAAGGCCGCCGGCCTCCACTTTGCGCATGCCAAGCCGCTGGCAAAACGCATCGACGTACCTGGCCACCTCGATCTCTCCCCGCGCGCCGCCGGGCAGCGCGGGGTTCACACTCTCAATCGCCACCAGATCGGCAAGGATCTCGCGCACTCGCTCCGGAGCCGGAAAACGCATGGGCATCCCTCGCTAGAAGAATGTATTCTTTGGAATTCGCTCCATGAGTGCGTTTTCCCCGGAGGAACTTGGGCGATTGTCAAGCAGGAACCCCCAAAGTTTTCCCGAATTACCACTTCAAGTTCTAGTCACACGTGTTACCAAGGGGGTTCCAGTGGTGAAGCGCCGGCGAGCCACCCAGTTCGACGTTGCGAAAGCGGCGGGCGTCTCGCGCACCACCGTTTCGCTTGTTCTAAATGGCCGCGACCGCGGGCGCATCCCTCCCGAAACCCGCGAGCGCGTGCTGGCCGCCATGCGCGAGCTCAACTACCGCCCCAACTGGGCCGCGCGCGCCCTGGTGCGCCGCTCGAGCCGCGTCGTGGGCGTCTTCACCTACGAACCCTTCTTCCCGTACGAACAGGACGACTTCTTCTACCCCTTCCTCCTGGGCATCGAACGGCAAGCGACCCGCGAGGGGTATCACCTCCTCCTTTTCACCCGCTACGAGGGGGGCGACGGGCCGCGGGGCATCTACCGGGAGGAAGGGAACCTCTTGAGCCTGGTGGACGGCACCGTCCTCATGGGCCGGCATCCCGACCACGACGAAATTCGCCGCTTGATCGAAGAGGAGCGGCCCTTTGTCTACATCGGTCGCCGCGAGATCCCCGGCTGCGACTTCGACTGGGTGGCGCCCGACTACCGCCGCGGCGCCCGGGACGCCACCGCGCGCCTTCTTGCCCTGGGCCACCGGCGCATCGGTTACATCGGTACCAGCGACAGCGTCGGCACCTACGACGCCGACCGCCTCGCCGGGTGTCGCGATGCCATCGCGGCGCAACCCGGCGCCGGCTTGAGCCTCCTTCCCGACCAAGCGCTGAGGGACCGCGCAGCGCTCCTTGACGCCATCCAGCGGGAGCGGCTCAGCGCGCTGGTGTGCAACTCCAATGAGACCATGGCGGCGGTGCTGCGGCACCTGAACGGCACGCCCGTATCGGTTCCGGGCCGCCTTTCTCTCGTCTCGCTCACCGACGACCGGGCCGACCTCCCGCCCGGGGTCGAACCGAGCGGCATTCAGTTAAACCGGGCGGAGGTCGGGGCCGAAGCCCTGCGCCTCCTCGTCCAACGGCTCGCTGGAATGGACGGGCCGCCCGTTCACCGGCTGATCCCTTGCGGCTACCGCGAAGGGACCACGGTCGGACAAGCACTTGAGCCGTCCGATGCCGTGCCTTGATTCTCGGACCGCAACACCACGCTTGCGAAAGGATGCGATGCTGGCTATGCTGCGAGAGTCGAAATGCGACGTGTTGATTGCCGGCGGCGGCGTCGGGGGCTGCGCCGCCGCGCTGGCCGCCGCCCGGATGGGCCGGACGGTCATCCTCACCGAGGAGACCGATTGGATCGGCGGCCAACTGACCAGCCAGGCCGTCCCTCCCGACGAGAACCCCTGGATCGAAACCTTCGGAGCCACGCGCAGTTACCGCGAGTTCCGCGCCCGGGTGCGCGAGTACTACAAGCGGAACTTTCCCCTCACCGCCGAAGCCCACGCCCACTGGGCCTTGAATCCGGGCAACGGCACCGTAAGCCGCCTCTGCCACGATCCCCGGGTCGCCTTGGCCGTTCTCCAGGAGATGCTGGCCCCTTACACTCACAGCGGCCGGGTCCGCATCTTTTTGCGGCACAAACCGATTGCGGCCGACGTCGACGGCGACCGGGTGCGCTCGGTCACCTTCAAAGACCTCGAAAACAACACGGAGCGGACGTTTTACGCGCCCTGGGTCCTCGACGCCACCGAGATCGGCGAGCTTCTGCCCCTGACCGGCACGGAGTACGTGACGGGAGCCGAGTCCCGGGACGAGACGGGCGAACTCCACGCCCCGCCCGGTCCCAGCCAGCCGCTCAACATGCAGGCGATCACCTACTGCTTCGCAGTGGACTACATCGAAGGGGAAGACCACACGATCGATCGCCCCGAGATGTACGATTTCTGGCGCGACTACGTCCCCCAGCTCAACCCTCCTTGGACCGGCAAGCTGTTGGACTGGACCTGCTCCCACCCCCACACCCTCAAGCCCCGGCCGCGCACGCTCTTTGAAGAGGGGTACGGGGACACCCCTCTGTGGCGCTTCCGCCGCATCATCGATCGCTCCAATTTTGCGCCGGGAACGTTTGTGAGCGACATCACGCTGGTCAACTGGCCGCAGATCGACTACTGGCTCGGCCCCGTCTACGAAGTTCCGGAAGAAGAGGCCCAAAAGCACTTGTACCAGGCGAAACAACTCAGCCTCTCCTTCTTGTACTGGATGCAAACCGAGGCGCCCCGCCCCGACGGCGGCACCGGCTATCCGGGCCTGCGTCTCCGTCACGATGTGGTAGGCACCAAAGACGGCTTGGCCAAGTACCCCTACATCCGCGAGTCGCGCCGCATCCGGGCACAGTTCACCGTGCTGGAGCAGCACGTGGGCGTCGAAGCGCGCGGCAGCAACAAAGCGGAGCCCTTCTTTGACAGCGTCGGCATCGGGCATTACCGCATTGACCTGCATCCCAGCACCGGCGGCGACAACTACATCGACGTGCCGGCGTGTCCTTTCCAGATCCCGCTGGGAAGCTTGCTGCCCGTGCGGATGAAGAACCTGATCGCCGCTGCGAAAAACATCGGCGTCACGCACATCACTAACGGTTGCTACCGGCTCCATCCGGTCGAGTGGAACGTGGGCGAGGCGGCCGGGTATCTCGCGGCCTACTGCCTCGAGCACCAACTCACGGCGGGAGAAGCCGTGCGCAACACCCCAAAGCACCTCGAAGCGTTTCAGCGACTCCTCAGAAGGCAAGGAGTGGAGCTGGCATGGCCTAACATCGGCCCTTAAGGCGCTCACGCCGCGATGATGTTCGAAACCAGGCCCCACAAGACTTAAGAAGGGAAAGGAAATGCCCCATGAAACCATCGAGCATGCTGAGCAGACTGGCGCTCCTCGCGCTCGCACTCGTCGCAGGCCTGGCCGCGACCGGTGCGGCGCTCGCCCAGGGAGCCAACGGCAAAGTGACCGTGACGCTTTGGCACCGCTGGGACGGCGGTCGCGACGAGTGGATTCAAAAGATGTTGGACGACTTCATGGCGGCGCACCCGGACATTGAAGCGGTCCAGGTCCTCACGCCGGGCGCCGGCATGCAGGACCGCCTCACCTTGATGCTCGCCTCGGGCACCGCGCCCGAGATCGTGATGCTCAACAGTGAGTGGGCAGCCCCGCTGATGGCGATGGGCGGCCTGATGCCCCTCGACGAGCACGCCGCCCGCGCCGGCATCGACTTCTCCCTCTTTCACGAGGCGGACCTCGCGCCGTTCCAGCTGGACCAACGGACCTACGCTCTTCCCCAAATGAGCGGCACCGCTTGGACCAACCTGCTGTTCGTCAACCGCCGCCTGTTGGCCGAGGCGGGTCTAAACCCGGACGCGCCGCCGGCCACATGGGCCGAGCTGCGGGAGGCGGCGACGCGCCTGACGCGCACCGACGGCGAAGGCCGCCTCACCCAGTCGGGAGTCGATATCCCCTCGGCGGTCGACGCGGCACACTGGAATGGGGCTCAGCTGTGGAGTGAAGATTGGCGCACGGCTTCGGTCGTCAACAGCCGCGTGCTGGAGACCTTGGACTTTTTGCGGGAGCTCGTCGAGCTTCAGTACGGCAACTGGGCCTCCTATAGCGCCTTCCTGGGCACCGGTTACGACATCGCCTTTTACCAGGAGCGCCAAGGCCTGAGCTTTCGCAACAACTCCGCCTTCGGCCACCTGATGAACTTGGGATTCGTCGAAGATTGGGGAGCGGCCCTCGCCCCGGCCAGCGGGCTCCATCCCGACGCCAAACCGGTGGGCCTCACCACCAGCACCTGGGCTTACGCGATTCCGGCGAATCTGCCGCCCGAGAAGCTCGACGCTACTTTGAAGCTCTTTTGGTGGGTGACCGCCCATGAGGACGGCGCCGGGTGGTTCTCGCGCTATCAAGGACGCCCCAGCCCGGTGATTCCTTTCAACCAGCACCCGGACTACCGGGACAACCCTTATTGGGACGTCGTGATCGAAGCGGCGAACCTCAGCATCGTCACGCCGCCCGTCAGCTTCGCGAACACAAACTCGCAGCTGATGGCCGTCGTGCGCGGGGACACGAACCCGCAGCAAGGGATGGCGGCGGCCGAGCTGCAGCTGCAACTCGCACTCGATCAGTACTGGGAGATCCGCGATGCCAATGACTGACCGCATTCGTGTCGCCATCCTCGGCTGCGGCCGTATGAACCGCAGTCACGTCAAAGCGTTCCTCGATCTTTCGGACCTGTGCCAAGTCACCTGCGCCGTCGACGTCGAC
>k87-559890_pt1 | contig 28655 bp, 29 predicted proteins | sample MGYA00084031_6733416 | MGnify analysis MGYA00084031
CGCTAGATTACAGTAATAGGACACGCCATTATCGCGTATCATCGCAATAATATTGAACCAATACTTTTTATGAAAATAGACAATTGCTGGCTCACGCGTGACCCAACGTCGCCCATCATCTTCGGTTACTAACGTATGATCATTTAGACCAATAATAGCGTTTTCACTGGTTTTTAGTACCATGGTATCACGCCAAGTGCGATGCAACGAGCCATCATGTTTGTAACTTTTGATCGTGATGAAATCACCCTCGCGCGGTCCGCGATTTGACTTATCAAAACTCATGATCGTACCTACTCTTCTAAACACCGAATGCTATTTTATTGTATCAAATCTTACGAATAATTGATAGACTACAAATCATGCTGGTGTGTATTTGTTCGTACAAAGTGCTGAGTTGCTGCATGCTTGTTCGCGCTTTTAGAGTGCCGCAATTGTCGTTCGAGTTGTTGTAAAATAATTTTTAATCTATCTCGTTGTGTCGTTAATGTCCTGATTTCATGTTGATCATATAAATCTTGTACGGATCGACCCTTTATTTTTTTTAACTTAAAATCAATATTATCAAGCTGTGCTTGTGCACTTTTCTGTTTATCTGCTAATACTTTTTGGTCATAAAATCCCATAATCAAACTTCCTCTTGCTCTAAGGATAACAGAGCTGCGTCAATTAATTCGCTCGTAAAACCCTTTGCATATAATTGTCGCTTAACTTTATAAAAACGTTGCTGTGACTCATCATGACGATATCGGTGCCACAGTTTTTCGGCTTGTCGTTTAGCATTATTCTGCTCATCCTCAGCGTTATTATCTATGTTCATACTATCCACGACCAACTGAGCAGTCTCAAAAGAAAACCCTTTGTTAACCAACCCCTGAACCATTTTTTGCTGTCTTAGCCGTGTCGATTCACGTTGATACCCTTGTGCTAATTTCTCAGCTATTTTTGTAGCAATGCGGCATTGTTCATCAAAAGTATAGGTTGCTAACGCCTGCTCAATCATATTCTCCGCTACGCCTGCTTGTTGCAAAGCAAGACGAATAACGTGTGGTCCCTTAGGCGTAATAAGTTTTTTTGTTGCAACATAGTGGTTTGCATAATTTTGGTCATCGACATAACCTAATTGCGTTAATTGTGCTATAACTTGCGCTTGAATATCTTCATCCACTGCTTTATCACGCATTTTTTGTTTTATTTGTTTCGTTGTGCGTAATGCATGACCTAAATAATTTAAGGCAATCGTCAAAGCCTTTGCAATGGCATCATCATACTTAATTTGCGTAATTAAATCTTCATCGAGCGTGCGCCCCTTAGCAAGTCCATATTTAATGAGCACACTTTCAGCCACACCAAAAGCAAACTGATTATCCAGTTCAATACTGTAACGTCCAGCTCTTTTTTGTGTTGCAATTTTTGTAATCGTCTTCATACCATCTATTGTACGCAAAAATGCTGCCTAGTGCTAATTTACAAAAAAAAGCGCTATATGCGCTATAACACTTTGTCAAGACCAATTGCTAATCCCTTTAATTCTTGTACACCGACCAGTGCTCGTAAAACCCCCGGGACAAAAGCCGTCCGACTTGTGGTACTTTGTGTCAAGGTCAATTGCTCATCAGTCCCACCGAATAAAACGCTTTGTTGCGCAATATAACCAGGTAAACGTAAAGCATGCACTGGGATGTCTTCAACTCGCATACCTCTAGCTGGCCCTTCAGTCGTTTTTGCACCAGTTGTTGAACGTGCCTCACTGATGAGTTTTGCTGTTTGAATCGCTGTACCTGATGGCGCATCAACTTTTTTAGGATTGTGTGTCTCTACAATTTCAACGTCTGGAAAATACTTTGCCGCTTGTTGTGCAAATGCCATTAATAGCACTGCTGACAAGCTAAAATTAGGCACAATCAAAACGCCACGTGTTGCTGTTTGTCTGAGCGTATCAACCTCGAAATCACTAAGCCCAGTTGCACCAACAACAAGCAACATATCATGTGCAATCGCCCACTTTGCATTATCAAAAACTGTTTTTGGTGTGCTGACATCCAAAAAAATATCAGCTTTGACATCGATTGCCTCTCGTGTTGTCCATACTGGGTAGGTACTTTCATGTTGATGCCCACTTAGTATGCCGACAATACGATAATCTGTGTTTTTTAATCCTAATTGAATGGCCTGACCAAGCTTACCAAAACCACCGGCCAAAATAATATCCACCATTACATATCCTCCAACAGTTTATCTAATGCCTTTTTTTCCGCTACATTTAATGGCAAAATGGGTTGACGTGTCAAATTTTCAACCATATCTAAATCATGTAATCTTGCCTTCACTGGTGCTGGAGATGGAAAAGCAAATAGGGCGTTCATCTTTGGTGTTAAATAGCGCTGTAACACACCTGCTTCCTGCCAATCACCAACAGCTAAAGCGGTAAATAGTGCAGACATTTCACGCCCATATAAATGGGACGCCACTGATATAGTCCCAGCGCCACCGTGTACAAAAGCTGCAAGTGTTTGTGCATCTTCTCCGGTATAAACAGCAAAATCATCATTTTGCGTTTGTTCGATTTCCGCAGCAATAAATGCCACCGAAGTTGTTTCTTTAATCGCGTTAATATTAGGATGTTGTGCTAAGGTTACAACACTATCTACGGTGAGGCCAACAGCTGATCTGCCTGGAATATTATATAGCATCACTGGCCGATTTGATGCATCAGCAATAGCTGTAAAGTGTGCAATCATGCCGCGTTGATTCGGCTTGTTGTAATACGGCGTCACGGCTAAAATAGCATCAACATTTGGTATTTCGCTGAGTTCACGTGCGTTACGTACCGATTCGACTGTATTATTGGTACCCGCATTAGCAATTAATAATGTATCAACTGGGACATACGCTGCAATATGTTGTGTTAACGCTAATTTCTCTTCATGTGACAACGTTGGTGATTCACCTGTCGTCCCTGCAATGACTAAACCTTGTGTTCCTGTCTCCAAAAGATGATCAATCACACGATCTAGGGCCGGATAATCGATTTCATTTTCTGCGTTAAATGGGGTAATAATTGCCGTAATCAAATTGATATGCTCATACATTTTATTTCTCCTCGGATGTTGCCATACGCCACAATAAGAAGGATTTCAAGGCGTTGTAACCTGGTAAAAGTGCTGATTCATCGATTGTTAATTGTGCACTGTGTAATGGATGGCTGTCGTTTACACCAAGCCACAGCATGACTCCTGGAATATGCTGTAACAAATAACCGAAGTCCTCACCTGTCATAGCTGGTTGTGCTAATTCAAAATTAATATCTGACTGTTTTTGCATAAAATTAATTACTTGGGTCGCTAATATGGGGTCATTTTCTACTGGTAAATAACTGCCACTTTCTAACGATACATTAATGGTAACCTCATTGGCAATTGCCAGTCCCTCAGCAATTTTCCTAATACGGGTCAGCATTGTTTCTAACCCTGTACGCGTCATACTACGGACTGTCCCTTCAAAATGCACTTGGTCTGGTATGACATTATTTGCAAATCCACCGTTAATGACGCCAACACTCACAACCCCACCAGCAATTGGGTCAACAGATCGCGACACAACAGTTTGAAGTTGGATAATTAATTCGGCAGCAATAACAATCGGATCTTTAGCTAAATGAGGATACGCCGCATGCCCACCTGTACCAATCACATCAACTTTTAATTCTGCTGTGCCAGCAAACAACGTACCAGCCAACGTGCTTAACGTCCCGGCTGGCAAATTTGGTTGGTCATGAATCCCATAAAACTCATCTGGTCGCCATTTACCTTCAAATAATCCCATATCGTAGGCAACTTTACCACCGCTTTCAGCCTCTTCAGCAGGTTGAAAGAAAATGATAAGATTGTCTTTTGGTTGATGCTGACTAAAATATTGTGCCAATCCCAGGGCCATTGTCATATGGACATCATGCCCACAGGCATGCATTTTGCCAGGATGCTGTGATGCAAAGTCTAACCCCGTTGCCTCTTGTATAGGCAAGGCATCAATATCTGTCCGATAACCAATTGTCCGTACTGGATTAGTGCCTTGAAAATAAACTAAAATGGCTGTTGGCAAAGCTTCAACTGTCTTAATTGTCATATAATCTTGTTGCCAAGACTTAAGTTTGGTTAACAAATAATCATGTGTCTTAAATTCTTCAAGTGCCGTCTCAGGTATTTGATGTAATTCACGACGAAATGTTTGTAGTGTTTCAAAATTCATTTCAGACATTAGAGACCTCGTAAGGCATCGATTAAAGCAGTCTTTTGTTGCGTTTTTGAATCAATTTGCTTAATAATTTTGGCTGGTACGCCTGCGACAACGGTATTAGCTGGCACATCTTTTGTCACGATTGCCCCTGCTGCGACCACAGCACCGTCTCCAACCTGTACACCTTCAATGACTACCGCATTCGCCCCAACTAAAACATGATCTCCAATACGAACTGGTTGGGCTGAAGCTGGTTCGATTACGCCTGCTAATACAGCGCCAGCACCAATATGTGATTGTTCGCCAACAATTGCCCTTCCGCCCAAAACGGCACCCATATCAATCATTGTTCCTGAACCGATTTCAGCACCAATGTTAATCACAGCACCTAGCATAATCACCGCATTGTCACCTATTGTTACCTGCTCTCGAATAATTGCTCCTGGTTCAATACGTGCATTGACAGCCTTTTTATCAAGTAGTGGTACAGCTGAATTTCGTGCATCATTTTCGACAAACACATTTTCGGCCGGCAATGCTGCAATTAACGGTTGAATTTCTGACCAATCCCCAATTAATTGTCCAAAAGATACACCACCAAACTGTTGCACAGTAGCTGGAATTTCACCAGTTAATACACCCTTATAAGTCACTTTGACGGGCGTTACTTTCTTCGCATTAGCAATAAAATTAATTAATTGTTGTGCATCATTTGCTGTTGTCATATTATTTTTCTCCCAATTTTAATGTGTCATATTTGCTGACAGCGTGTAGTCACGATCCAGGGCCGCAATATGTTCATATGTTTCGCGTGCAACGACAAGCTGATGCTGTCCATTTTCCACAAAAACAACTGCTGGACGTGGATTGCGATTATAGTTTGAAGCCATTGCATACCCATAAGCACCTGTTGCTAAGACGGATAAAATATCACCTGCTTGCGTCTTGGGCAATTTTTGTTGCCAAACAAGAACATCGCCAGATTCACAATATTTTCCAGCAACACGTACCACTTCTTGTGCTGGAATATTTGGTTGATTGGCTAAAACCGCTTCATAATTGGCCTCGTATAATGCAGGCCTAATATTATCTCCCATACCACCATCAACTGCTATATAGTGTCGCATATCAGGAATGTCTTTTCGCGCACCAACAGTGTAAAGCGTTTGTCCTGCTGGACCTACCACTGAACGTCCTGGTTCAATCCAAATTTCTGGCATTTTCCAATCGTACTCGGCTGCTTTTCCTTTTAAGGTACGAATAATAGCACTTACATAGTCACTTTCTGGTAGTGGTTCATCGTCATCAGTATAACGAATACCAAAACCGCCCCCGACATTAATAATATCCGGCTGCCAACCCCAACTTTGTGCTGTATCTGCTAATAAGGCAGCATTTTTTTCAAAGCCAGTGACATCAAAAATTTGCGACCCAATATGCGCATGTAGACCTCGTAGGTGAAAATGGCTATCTTGACTAGCAATATCATACGCTGCCTTCGCTTGACCGGTTAGTAAATCAAAGCCAAATTTTGAATCTTGCTGACCGGTGCTAATAAATTCATGGGTGTGGGCCGATATTCCTGGTGAAATACGCAACAAAATATCTTGTACTACTTGACATTTTTCAGCGATTTCAGACAATAATTGCAACTCCAAAAAATTATCCACAATAACTGTCCCAATACCCTGTTGAACAGCCATCATCAGTTCATCCCAACTTTTATTATTGCCATTAAAGCTTAAGTGCTTTGGGTTAAAACCAGCTTGAATAGCAGTATAAAGTTCCCCACCTGAAACAACATCTGCGTGAATGCCTTCTTGCTGTGCCACTTGATAAATTGCCTTTGTCGCAAATGCTTTTGAAGCATAACTAACGATGTATGGGACATTTTCTTTTTCAAAAATGGCTTTAAATGCTCGCATTGTTTGCCTAATTTTAGTCACGTCATAAACATAAAGTGGTGTACCGTAAGTACTAGCAAGGTCAACCGCATCAACATGGTCAATGGTGAGATGATTTTGTTCATTTGTTGGATAATTCATGTGCCCTCCTAAACGACATATAGATTTAGTATCATATGCCATCATTATCAACATAAAAAGCCCTTTGTTCGAGACATGGTCACGGACAAAAGGCTTTTGCTTAGCAATTTTGACAGTTTCCATAGCTCACCGTTACATGTAACGACAGTCTAACAATTATTCATTGTTAGCCCAACAGACAAAGTAGTAGTTTTTATCTATTTCGGCGATATCCCCTTTTGCTTAACGTCATGGCTGCTACAACAGCTCAGATAAGCGACTTATGTCTATCGCGACCTCTATGTGAAATTATATTTTTATTATGATTTAATCATAACTGACAGTTTAAAAAATGTCAAATTTTTAATCTAATATTCAGTATCAATAAATTTTAAACCTAGTTCACGCCCATACTGTCGAATTGTTGATTCAGCTAAATTCATTTCAAAGGCTAAATCAATATAGCTCGTCATACCATTATTAAAAAGCGCTAATACTTTCGCTTGACGTTCATCTTTGCCAATAGCTGATTCTGTTGCTAAAGCCTGAATGCCATGACCGACTAGCGTAGTATCTACCTCTGTTTTTGGTTGTCTTTCTCTTGACTCTAAATCCCGATAGGCTTGTGCTGCAGCCTTTTCGTCTAAATGCTGCGTTGTGACATTTTGATTGATATCTGCTGCTTTTTTAAATTGATAATTCATTAACTGACCTCATAAACTAGCACGGTGAATAATACTTGGACCATCAATCGCCGAAAGTTTCCCATCTTCATAAACAGTCGCTAACAAATCATCGCCAGCTACATCTTGCGCTACTGTTTTAATCGTATTGCCATCTAGAATGACTTTCAATAAACCAGCTTTGGACGCTTTGGTCATGTCTGTTTTAGGATTTTTTTGAATGTTAATGTGACGCCCATCAGCTGTTTCTGCGTAAGCGGCTTTGATTGCAAATCTTTCCGTATCACGTGTGAATCCTTCTTGCAAAAGACCACCACCTGATCCAACAATGAGATTGTCAACTGACCAGCCTGCAGCTATTATTTTTTCATATAATGACACAATTGTATCTGCTTTCATACCATCGCCTTGAATAATACCAACATTGTCATTCAAAATACGATAGCCTTTATCATTTAAGGTTGTTCCAAAGATATCAGCAAGCAAATTCAAGACCTGCAAATCAATAATTTCAGGATCACCAGAATCTGGTCGTAACACAATGCGACCTTGACGGCTACGTATTCGTTGTTTAATCGTCGCTGATCCGATAACATGGGTCACGAAATTTAGCGCATCATATGAATCAATCACAATTGATAAAATCGCATCATCAGGTGCCCGATCAAGTTGTGCATTAACATAATCTATTTCACCTTCTCCCGGACCGTAAGCTGTGGCTACTGAATGTTCGGTTGCCCAGACCGATGCCGCGCGACCTGAAACACCGTAAACTGCCTCAAAATAACTTGAAGCAGCCATATTATCTGAGCCTTGAAAATGTAATAAATGGGCTGCCCCGCCACGTTTTCCAGACATCAAAGATGTTGCGCCACGTAATCCAAAATCGTTAACAGCAACTGGTAAATTTGTTAGTGTGCCTGTTTTTTCAAACAAGGGTTGCAAACTTTTTTTTATGTATAAAGAATTTGTTGCGATAGTCGTTGGATACCAAACGTGCATTAATACAACTTCCAAAGCATTTAAACTTGTTGCAAACCAATCCTGTGTCGACTCAATTGTAAACAAGGCATTACCTACTGGCACTGTCATACCTTCAGGTAATGCTTTAATTTTCACAGGAAAATAGCCCAACGTTTTTACTTTTTCCCAAACATCACGGTTAAAATAAGCGGTCGTATTAAACGTCTGTTTTGCTACTCTCTCAGCTTCATCAATCATTTCATCCGTAATTGGCTGTCTAAAGTAATCATGTAGAATCATTGACAAACCAAACCAACTCACTGTATCAAAACGCCCGCCAACACGTGCCTCGCCATAAGAATATAGTTTCGTGATGTCAGTTGGGTATTGTAGATGATGTGTTAATTTATAAGCATCAGTGGCCAAAATGAGATTTTCTGTCATAAGTTTATCTCCGGTAAGTCAGTCGATATTAACATTTGCGTAACATCTTCAAAACGATCACCAGCTACTTTAATCAGACGCCAGTCATATAGTTTGTCATCGTCAAATTCATCAATGTAGGGTTCAAATTCACCCTCAGTCTGTAAAATTAAATACCCTGCAAAAGCAGACACAAATTCTTCTGGCGACGTCACAACGCGCACCAAATGACCTTTATCAAAGAAGCCTACTGCTAGATTAAAGCCGGACCATTGTCCCTCAAATGCCCATTTAAGTGTAATCCAGTCAGACATTGTTATCCCAAGATTCATCAGATAGTCTAGTGATAAGCGAATATGAATAGGATGTTTTTCTGATTGTGTGACAATACCTTGCGCATCTAACTGGCTTGAAAAAATGCCAACTAGTGCTTCAAATTCGCCGACGGTTGGCATACTTTCTTCTTGTTGCCAAGCTGTCACAGTTGCCACGTCAACATCAAGTGCATCTGCGATTTCTGCTGTTGTTATATGCGTTAATTGTTGTAATTTTTCTATATTATTCATGCTCTTATTATACTAAAAAAGCTACCCTCAGGCAGCTTTACTTTTTTGATTGATCAATTTTTTTTGTACGATGGTTAATGACTAGTGATCTAATAACCCCAATAATGGTTGGTAGTAAAGTCACCAAGGCAATACCGATAATAATAACAGAGAAGTGACGTTTAACAAAGGGAATATTACCAAACATATAGCCCGCCCCAGTCGCAATAAAACTCCATGAAAAAGCAGCAATCACTGTGTTTCTTAAGAAATGCACAAAGGGAAACTGGCTAATACCGGCAACAAATGGCACAAATGTACGAACAATTGGCATATAACGCCCAATAATAATGGCCATTGCCCCATGCTTTTCGAAAAAGCCTTCAGCTTCTCGAATATGATTTTCCTTAATAAAGCGGCCAATAATTGGATGCTTAACTAAGCGATAGCCACCTGTTCGACCAATCCAAAAATTAAGTGAATCACCGGCAACAGCAGCAATAAAGAATAATACCATAAAGACCCAATGATTTAAACCAGCAGCAATACCTGCAGAAGTTGCTGCAACGGCACCGGCAGCAAAAAGCAACGAATCACCAGGCAGGAATGGCATAATGACCACACCAGTCTCAATAAAAATAATGGCAAATAAAATCAAGTAGGTCCATGGTCCAAATTGTGTCACAAGCGAGGCAATGTGTGCATCAATATGGAGGATGAAATCAATTAAAAACATGTGTTTATTGTGTTCCTTAATTCTAATGCAAGAGAAACACGTTACTCCTCATTTTATAGTAATTCAAGTGTATCACATATTGGATAGTAAACCTAAATCGTGCAACATTATTTTAAATCTTTCCCGAATAAGGTAAGATAGATTTTGGACAAGTTTTGTCTATTTAGCTGATATTACAACATCTTGAAAATAATCTGATGTAAAGTTAAATACGTTACTCATAACAAGAAGGAGAAAACACATGAATGAAGCAAAGCTCATCAAAGAATTAGAAGAAATTAGTCGTCACGTTGATAATAGTAAAAAATTACCAGGGGCAAAAAATATTTATTTAGCTGCCGGTTGGTTTTCAGATCACCAAGAACAATTACTTAAAGAAGCTTTTACAAAGTTAAGCGCTAACCCAACGATTGCCCATATCCATGTGCCATTATTGCATCAGTATGGCGGCGTAGCATTAGGCACATCTAATAACACCCCAGATTTTGAATGGGGCGCCATGACCTATAAGGCTGATATTAAAGCCATTGACAATTCAGACTTGACCGTTGCCGTCTTTGAAGCTGAAGATGCAGATACTGGAACAGCTATGGAGCTTGGCTACTCAGTTGCTTCTCATACACCAGTGGTCTCTGTTTTTGCTGGTAATATTGATGAGCATCCAATTAACTTAATGCTATCATTTGGTACAGATGCTCATGTCACCTCTACTGATGCATTGGCTGATTATGATTTCTTTGATATTACACCAAACAAGTATATGGGTAAGTTAATTTAAAGCACAAAATTTAAGAAAGGTATCGGGCCGCTCTCTCAAAGCTCCGTTTAAAAAACAGCAACCAATCAGAGTGCCTTAATTCCGATAATTATCATGAACATTAATCAAACAAATCACATTTCACATTGGCAACTTCTAAATCCAATCTGGTATGGCCAGCAGTTCAAAGGTTGGACTCGCCTATCTTACACGTTATTGGGTGTCGGGTTACTGATTATTGCCTACACTAGTTTTGCCATGGGCGCGGTTATCACGTCAATGACATTCGCCACTTTTTTTGCTGCAGCATTCGGTTGGATTACTGTCCTTGGTCTCAAAGAAGCCAAACCTATGAATGGCCTTTTTGGTCTGTTATCTGCAGCTATCTATATTTATGTGGCTTGGCTACACCGTAATCCAGCTGATGCTATGCTACAGCTCACTTACGTGATTCTACTTGACATCCCCGTGCTCATTATGCCAGGGTGGGTAAAAAATACGAATCAGCATGTCCGCTTCATTCATGAAACTGATATACGTGGTGAAAAACACGGTAAAGTTTTCTGGTACACAATGCTAACTGTCGTTGCAATTATTGCTTTCGTTGCGGCTTATCTTTTTGAAACAAAAATTTTGCATACACCTAGACCAATATCTGACTCACTTGTGCTTGGTACTGGTTTAATTGGTGCCGTGCTAACCACCTTTCGTTTTTCTGAGAGTTGGTTTGCTTGGTTATTACAAGGTATCATGCAAATTATCTTGTGGGGATTAACGGTTGCTGCTGGTGGTGCCTTAGGTGCTTCAGCTATTGTCATTCTGGTAACCTATTTAATGTATTTTGCTAATGATATATTGGCCTTATTACAATCTTCTTGGTTCCACCACAAAGATATCACCGCACAGCTTGCAAAAAACAGTGTCAAGTAAAAAACCTTGACACGATTTTTTAAAAACCTATTGACAAATGGCTCAATTTTAGATAAACTTGACTAGTTGATAAATTGAAACGAAAGGAGGTGCCATTATGGCTACCCCATCAAACAAGAACTCTAAGTCTCATAAGCGTAACCGCCGCGGACACATCGGTTTGAATGTTCCTAACATTGTTTTGGACAAGACAACTGGTGAATACCGCGTAGCTCACCGTGTATCACCTTCTGGTGTTTATAACGGCAAGCAAGTGATTGAAAAGTAATCACATAAAAGCCTACTTCTAATTTAAGAAGTAGGCTTTTTATTTCCTTTACATAACAAATTACAATGATTTTTTATCTCATTTAACATCATCATGTCACTTTTGTGGTAGAATAGTGACATGACAATTACAATTAGAGAAGCGGCTGTTGACTCTGTTGAAGCTGCCAAACAAGCGCGCCGCAAAGGCGCTAATCGAATTGAACTCAGTAGCCACTTAGAACTCGGTGGTTTAACACCTGATACGCGTACAATCATTGACACCTTGATGGCTGTCGAAGACGTTCCTGTCGTCATTATGGTTCGCCCACGAGGTGGTGATTTTGCTTACGATGATGCAGAACTGCAACAAATGCAAGATAGTCTTCAGCAAATTGCAGACCTCGGTGGTCAATATGTAACATTTGGTGTCGTCCGTAACCATCAACTAGACTTTGATGCCATGATGTTACTCATTAATCATGCTCATGAGTTACATTTAGAAGTCATTATGCACATGGCATTTGACCATATTACCCAAGAAAGCCAACAAAATGTGATGCAATGGCTGTCTGATCATCATGTCAAGCGTATTCTAACACATGGTGGGATGTTAGAAACACCAATTACCGATCTTCTATCCGAGTTGCAAACTTTAGTCAATACTTCACCACCGGATTTAACTATTCTCCCTGGTGGTGGCGTAACTGTCGCAAATGCGCAACGTATTGCCAACACATTAGGCGTTACAGAAGTACATGGCTCAAAAATAGTTTAGCTGTCACATCACAATAAATATTGATTGAATGGTCGCTTTAATTATTATAAAGTGACCATTTTTAAATGACTAGTATTGGAATCAACAACATTCAAAAAGTGAGGAACAAGAAATGCCACTGGATGGTCTGTTTACACATGCCCTTGTGCATGAATTTAATGAAAAACTTGTTGGTGGCCGTATTACAAAAGTTCACCAACCCTATGCTAACGAGATTGTTTTAGTCGTGCGACAAAATGGCCAAAACTATCCTTTGTTGCTAAGCGCCCACCCGACTTATGCTCGCGCACAAATCACCTATATTCCTTATGAAAATCCGCAAACAGCACCGAACTTTGTGATGTTTCTAAGGCGTTATCTTGAAGGCGCCAAGCTGCAAAAGATTGAACAAGTTGCTAATGATCGTATGATTAATTTTTACGTTAATGCGCGTGACGAATTAGGTGATGTGCAAGAAATTCGACTAACAATTGAAATGATGGGGCGTCATTCTAATATTTTTTTGGTACGTGAAAGCGACGCCCGTATTTTAGAATTAATCAAACACGTCCCCGCTGACCAAAATCGTGTCCGCTCGTTAATGCCCGGTGCTCGTTACATTCTACCGCCTGAACAACATAAGCTTAACCCTTTCACTAATGATTTAACTGATTTAGCGACAATGATTCTTGACCAACCGGTTGAAGCATGGCCAGCCTATATTCAAGCAACTTATCAAGGCTTTAGTCAGGATTCAGCAAAAGCTTTAACGCGAGCCATCGATACAACTGGCGATCGGATTCAGCATGCAAAAAATTGGCTAGCAGCTTTTGATCAACCCAAGCCAACTCTGTTTCACTCTGATCAGGGGAATCTGAGTTATGCAGCCATTGATTGGCTACAAGACTTTGCGACCAAGCAACATTTCGATAGTCTTGGGATCATGCTAGATGCCTATTACGTTGGTAAGGCTGAACGCGAACGTGTCAATCAACAAGCCGGCTCACTTGTACGCGTCGTTAAAAACGAACTGAAAAAAAATAATACTAAAAAGAAAAAATTATTAGCGACCTTAACTGATGCTGAAAATGCTGATGCACTGAAAGTTATGGGTGATTTACTCATTACCTATCCACATTTAGTGACAAAGGGTATGACATCTGTCGCGATTGAAAATTATTATGACAACAATAAGTTATTAAATATTCCGCTTGATCCAAAATTAAACGGACTAAAGAATGCTGAAAAATATTTTAATAAGTATCGTAAGTTAAGAACTGCTGTAAAATATGTCAATACCCAATTGGCATTAACAACGGCAGAAATTGATTATTTTAACAACATTGTTGCACAATTAGAGGTCGCCTCACCCAAGGATGTTGCTGACATACGCATTGAATTGATGAATGGTGGCTACATTCGCACTACAAAAAAAAGTAAGCAAAAGCCGAAAATTTCTAAGCCCGACCGTTTTGAAAGTTCCGATGGCACACTAATCGAAGTTGGTAAAAACAATTTGCAAAATGAGCGGTTATCTTTGAAAAAAGCCGACCGCCGTGACATTTGGCTTCACGTTCAGAAAATACCTGGTTCACATGTTATTATCCACTCACCTCAACCCTCCGAAACAACATTACTAGAGGCTGCTAAATTGGCCGCCTACTACAGTAAGGCAAGGCAATCGGCAAATGTTCCCGTAGATTATTTACCAGCTGGAAAACTACGTAAACCCAATGGTGCCAAACCCGGATTCGTTATTTTTGAAGGTCAACAAACGCTTTATGTAACACCCGAACCAGACCTTATAGCACGCTTAAAAATAAAATCTTAACCCTTGACAAATCACCTATTTGTCTGGTAAATTTAAAACTGTTGTTTCGTACAGATAGCATGTGTTAAAACACATGCCGACAAAAGAGGCGTGACATTATCTTTTTAGATAATGTCACACCTCTTTTTATTTTTTTAAGGAGCTAATTCATGAGAACAAACAATTGGCATGTTATGCCGGCAGTGATTGCTTCTGGCATATTAAGTTTCAGTGGTGTCTTGATTGAGACAGCTATGAATGTTACTTTTCCACAGTTAATGACTGAATTTAGTGTCACGACAAATGCTGTGCAGTGGATTACTACGGGTTACCTATTAGCAATTGCTGTTATTATACCCATTTCAGCATTTTTAATTCGTAATTTTTCAATACGTACATTATTTATGACGGCAAATATTTTGTTTCTGGTCGGTATTATTTGTGATGCTTTTTCACCAACACTAACTTGGTTATTAGCTGGACGTGTCTTACAAGGCATTGGCACTGGCATTGCTTTACCACTGATGTTTCATATTATACTGACTCACTCACCAATGAGAACACGCGGCATGATGATGGGTATTGGCAGCATGATTACTTCGTTAGCACCTGCCATTGGCCCAACTTATGGCGGCATTTTGTTGAACAGCTTTGGGTGGCGGGCTATTTTTTGGTCACTTGTTATCTTGTTAGTTATCTCGCTCATTATTGGCATGTTTAGTATTCCTAAAGAGCCTGTTCGTCTAACTGAGCCTTTTCCCTTCCGATCATTTGTCTGCCTTTCAATCGGCTTGGCAACTGGATTGTTAGCCATTGAACAGAAATCACTACCGTTATACTTTATCGGATTACTAGCACTCTTTATGTTTTATCATGTGAACAAAAAACAAAAAATGATTAATCTCACGCTTTTTCGTAATGTGTATTTCGATGCCTATATGTATGGCATGCTAGTCTATCAAGCTATCTTACTCGGTTTGTCGTTTATCTTGCCAAATTATTTGCAGTTATATCAGCAACATAATGCGACTGTTGCTGGTATGTTTATGTTTCCAGGTGCTTTAATCGGCGCACTGCTTGCACCAATAGCTGGTGCTTTGTTAGATCGTATCGGTCGTTTTTGGCCAGTTTTTGTTGGCTTGTGCTTTTCAACAACCGCACTCATTTGCTTTGTTGTATTCTTACCCTTACTTAATTTCTGGTCCCTACTTGGTCTACACGTTTTGATGATGGTAGGCGTTGGTCTAGCTTATGCTAACTTCATGACTTTAACGTTAGGTGCACTTAAGAACCACGAAACAGCTGATGGGAATGCGGTATTAAACACGATGCAACAACTTGTTGGCGCTGCAGCGACTGCTATTGTGGCCCAAATTTTGGGACAAGCCGTGCGCCAACAACCACACCAAGGCGTACTCACTGGCGCGCAGACAGGTATTGGTTATTTAGCAATATTTATCAGCTGTGCCCTTGTTTTATTTGTCTTCTTGCATGTTCGCCAAAAAAAGAATTAGGATACTAAAAAAGTTCGCAATGCGAACTTTTTTAGTATCCTATCGGTAAAAACAGATGTCCTAATGTTGCTGCCATCACAGCCTTAATCGTATGCAAACGATTTTCTGCCTGATCAAATTGATAAGCAAAGGGTGCATTAAATATTTCGTCAGTAATTTCCATTTCAGTTAAACCGTATTTTTCATATATTTGCTGCGCAACTGTTGTATTTAAATCATGAAAAGCTGGCAAATCATGTAATACAATGACGTTAGGATTCCCTGTTGCCGATACCAATGCCTGATTAATTTGATAGGGTAATAAGCACTTAATGCGCTCTGCAAAAGTTGATTCTTCGCCCATTGAGGCCCAGACATCCGTATACAAAACATCAGCGCCAGCAACACCCGCTGTGATATCATCGGTTATCATCAATGTTGCACCAGATTCGGCTGCTTTCTGCTGTGCTATGTCTTGTACATCACGATTCGGTTGTAAAGACTTAGGTGCTACAATATGAATATTAACACCCAAAATAGCACCCGTAACTAATAGTGAATGTGCAACGTTATTGCGACCGTCGCCCATGTATGCTAGTGTCACACCATCAAGTGAACCTAATTTCTCTTTAATTGTTAGAAAATCGGCCAACATCTGTGTGGGGTGCCATGCATCGGTTAAGCCATTCCAAACCGGCACCCCTGAATACGTCGCTAAATCTTCTACAGTTTTTTGAGAAAAGCCACGATACTCGATACCATCATACATCCGACCAAATACTTTAGCCGTATCTACTAATGATTCTTTTTTACCCAATTGAATATCATGTTGTCCTAAAAATTCAGCATGTGCCCCTAAATCATTTGCCGCCACTGTAAAACTAGAACGTGTCCGTGTTGAGGTTTTCTCAAATAACAACGCAATATTTTTTCCTTGTAAATATTGGTGAGGAATATGCTGTTGCTTGAGATACTTAAAATGTGCTGCTAAATCAATTAAGGTTTCTAACTCAATTTTGGTAAAATCAATTTCTTTTAAAAAAGATTTCCCTTGAAAATGTGAACTCATTGACGCGCCTCCAAATTTTTATACTGACGTGCAATTTCTTTTTGTACGTTCGCTACAGCAGTACCACCAATTGAAGTACGACGATTGACAGCTGTTTCTGATTGCAATACAAGATAAATATCAGCTTCAATCTGCGGTGCCGCTGCCTGTAAATCAGCTAAAGCCATGTTCTGAAGAGGCGTATGGGTTTGAATACCAGTCAACACTAATTGCCCGACAATCGCGTGTGCTTCACGAAAAGGAACACCCTTTGTTGCTAAATAATCAGCTAGTTCGGTGGCATTAGAAAAATCATCTTGCGTACTAGCTAACATGCGTTCTTTATGCACTGTTATTTCACTCAACATACCCGTAAAAATTTTAATCGCAGCCAGCACAGTATCCATCACATCAAAGACTTGTTCTTTATCTTCCTGCATGTCTTTATTGTATGCTAAAGGAAGTGCTTTCATCGTTGTCAAAAGTGCCATTAATGCACCATACGTGCGCCCTGTTTTACCACGCACTAATTCTGCAAAGTCTGCGTTCTTTTTTTGTGGCATAATCGATGATCCTGTCGAAAAATCATCAGACAATTCGATATAATTGAATTCATACGTTGACCATAAAATCAATTCTTCTGCCATACGAGATAAGTGCATCATCAGCATGGCCGCATTAGATAAAAATTCTAATGCAAAATCACGATCAGACACGGCATCTAATGAGTTATGGTAGATATCATTAAAACCTAACTGCTCTGCAACAAACTCACGATCGATTGGGAACGTTGTGCCAGCTAAAGCTGCTGCCCCAAGTGGCAACATATCGGTATGCTTTTGGTTAAACTCAAAACGATCATAATCACGTTGAAACATCTCACAATACGCTAAAAGATAATGACCATAAGTAATTGGTTGCGCATGTTGTAAATGTGTATAGCCTGACATAATTGTTCCAGCATGTTGTGTTGCTAGCTGTAACAGAGTTTCTTGTAATTCAGTTAACGCATCCAATACATGTGGCAAGCGATGTTTCACCCACAAATGAAAATCTGTTGCCACTTGATCATTTCGTGAACGTGCTGTGTGTAATTTACCTGCTACCGCCCCAATTTTTTGTGTTAACAGCACTTCTATATTCATATGAATGTCTTCATTTTTAACATCAAATGCTAGCATGCCATCATCTAACTCTTTTTTTAAGGCCACCAATCCAGCAACAATTTCTGCTGACTCAGATTCTGAAATAATTTGTTGCTTACCAAGCATTTTAGCATGAGCAATTGAACCCTCGATATCTTCGGCTGCCATTTGCTCATCAAAATGAATTGATGCACCAAACTCATCGACCCATTCTGCCGCCTTAGCAGTGAAGCGGCCACCCCATAGTTTTGTTGTTGTCATAACATTTTAACAATATTGTTTTGCCAATAAACAATATAATCCTTTCCCTATTTATGTACGATGGCTTTCGCCATCTTTTTTAATTTTTAAGCTTCAATTGACTGGGCTTTTGACTGTGAACATGATTCACTTGTTCGTACACCGTGTTACTCAATGTCCATAATTTGATGAAACCAACTGCCGCGGCTTGATCGAAGGATGAGGCACTGGTATATGTTGCTAAATCCTCATCATAAAGTGAATTATGCTCTGATTGACGTGCAACAGCAATGGCACTTCCCTTGAATAACTTCATCTTCACAACACCGTTTACATTTTTCTGTGTCTCATCAACGAAAGCCATAAGACTATCAAATAGCGGTGATACCCATTTAGCTTCATAAACTAAATTAGCAAGTTGTTGTTCCACCATTGGCTTAAAGTGAGCCACATCGCGTTCCAATGTCAAATCTTCGAGATCTTTATGTGCTGTCATCAAAACAGCTGCTGCCGGTGCTTCATAGATCTCACGTGATTTAATACCAACCAAACGATTTTCAATATGATCAATACGTCCAATACCATGCGTGCCTGCCATGATATTGAGTTTAATAATTAAATCGGCTAATGGCATTTCATTACCATCTAATGCTGTTGGAATGCCAGCAGTAAATGTGACGTCAACAAATTCTGGTATATCAGGTGTATTTTCAATTGCTGTCGTTAAAGCATAAGCATCCTCGGGTGCCTGATGCCAAGGATTTTCCAAAATACCCGCTTCATTAGCACGTCCCCATAGGTTTTCATCTATTGAGTATGGTGACTCTAAATTAATTGGTACAGGCACATCATGTTGCTGAGCATATTCAATTTCTTCTTCTCGAGACCATTGAAAATCACGAATAGGTGCTTCAATTTTCATATCTGGGTCCAAAGCATGGATTGCTGCTTCAAACCGAACCTGATCATTACCATGTCCTGTTGAGCCATGTGCAATAGCAACTGCTTCATTTTCGTGTGCGATATCCACTAATTTTTTAATAATTAAAGGTCGTGAGAGAGCTGAAACCATTGGATATTCGCCCTCATATAACATATTGGCTTTAATCACTGGTGCAACATATTGGTCTGCAAATTCAGCTTGTGCGTCAATAACGATAGACTGGCTAGCGCCAACTTTAAGTGCTTTTTCCTGGATAGCAACCATATCTTTGCCATGTTGTCCGACGTTTAAGACCACTGCAATAACATCGTATCCTTTTTCTTTTAACCAAGGAATAGCAACTGAAGTATCCAAACCACCTGAATAAGCTAATACTAATTTTTCTGTCATGTTAGTGACCTCCGTGTTTATGTATGCATTAATAATACCGCCCACCGTTTTTTTATTCAACCATTTACTGATTATATACACTTTAAGGCTGAATAACAGCGATAAAAATGTATATTTTTGCAATAAAAAAAGCAGATAACCTTAATCTGCTTTTTTATTTCGTCATTTGTTCAGTTATGGCACGGTGGACACGATCAATTTCAGTTGGCGTCATAACCTCAACCGCACCTAAATCACCCATGCTTTGTGTTGTACCATGCAGCTGATCTTGCTTAACATGAGATAACGCTGAACGATAGTTAAACGCCAAATTTCTCATAGAACTGCTAGATACATCAGTTTGAATATTATTAGATAACATGTTTAACAATGTATCATTAAACAGTGATCCAACACTTGCCGCATGCTTGAGGACTGCTTGAATGATTAATTGTTGTCTTCTTTGACGACCATAATCACCATCTGGATCTTCGTGTCGCATCCTTGAAAAAGCCAGCGCCTCGTTGCCGTCCATGTGGTAGCTTTGACCAGCAACAAACGAATATTGCTTTTTAGAGTCAGCTTGCGTGTCATCCCCTTCAGTTGTAAATGTTAATGGTGATATCACATCAACACCGCCAACGGCATCAACCATTTTAATCATACCTGCCATATTAACCAGGAAATAGCCACCATTGATTTTAATGTTCAATAAATTTTCAACAGCAGATAACGCTGAATCAGCATTACCATAGGCATAAGCCGCATTAATTTTCATTTGTTGGCCATTGACAGTGACTAAGGTATCACGCGCAATTGATGTCATTGTCGTCGTTTGTTTCGATGGATTAACTGTCATAACCATCATAGTATCTGTGCGGCCTTTATAATCACGGCCTAGCTCACCAGTATCAGTACCCAGCAATAAGTATGATACTGGCGCTTTGCTTGCAGTGACTTGATCAGCTTTTTTCGTTGTTGCAGAAGGTTTCTGCATCTTACTAATTGTGCGATTCATTTTATAATAGGTTACCGCACCTACAGCAACACCAGACAGCAACAATAGGCCAACAATAATTAAAATGATACGACGAACTGTATGGCTTTTTTTGCGGCCATTTTGTTTACCCTGTCGATGTAATGATTCACGTGTCATGACACTTACTCCTTAATTAAACGACTTCTAAAAAAATTAGCAAAAGGTAATCATTGTAACCCTAACCACCAATGAAATGTGTAATAAACAGTTGTGCGACATTAAAGTAAATTAGCACAGAGGTTAAATCGGATAATGTGGTGATAAAAGGCCCACTCGCCACTGCTGGGTCAAAGCCAATTTTATCAATCACAACAGGAATGAGATAACCTGCTAGATTGGCAACAATAATAGCAATTGTCATTGCTAATCCTACAGCAAAGCCTAAGACAACATTTTGTTTCCATAGCGCGACCACTATAAACACTGACAAACCAGTAGCGATACCCACCAAAATACCAGCAATAACTTCGCTAAAGAAATCTCTTAAGCCATTTTTATCACTGCCCACGGCAATACGACGCACCGCTAAGGCTAAGGCTTGTGTCCCAGCATTTCCAGCTGTTCCAGTAATTAAAGAAATAAAAGCAGCTAAGATTGAAGCACGCCTCACTAAGCCATCGTAAGAGCTAATTAAAGTTGCGGTTGTCATACCTAATAACAATAATGCAATTAGCCAAGGAATACGCTTAACAGCAGAGTGCCAAGGCGTATCGTTAATTTGACTGACGTTAACGGCCGCCAAACCAGAGTAATCTTCGACGGCCTCTTCGTCAATAACATCAACAATATCATCAACTGTAATAACACCTAACAAACGATTATTATCATCGGTAACAGGAATAGAAAGAAAGTTATAATTAGCCACAATTTGTGCAACATCGGCCTGATCATCACCAGCTTTAACACTAATGATACGCTCATTGGTAATATTAATCACTGGTAAATCATCAGCATGTGTCAGCAAATCTCGTAAAGAAATAACACCCATCAAATGTTCTTGCTTATCGAGCACGTAAACATAACTAATTGATTCCGCTTCCAGTGCTTGCTTTTTAACCAAATGCATCACATCGTCAACATGTAAATTTTCTTCAACAGCTAAATATTCTGTCGACATTAACGAACCGGCAGTTTGCTCATCATAATTAATGAGTTGGCGCACTTCATCGGCTTCTGATTTTGGCATCAGACTAAGATAGGTTGCAACTAGCCGCGGTGGCATTTCTTGTAACACGTCGGCCGCATTATCGGCGTACATTTCTTGCAAAATACGAGCACCGCGTCTTGGTGGCATTTCTTTCAGTAACGCAACGATGTCAACCTCATCAACATCCAGATTGTCAAAAACGCTGGCTAGGATATCATCAGAAAGTAACCGCCAGGCAACACTACGAAATTGTTCTGGCAAACCAGCATACGCTTGTGCCATTTCATACTCATGTAGTGCTTCAAAACTATCGATAAATGTATTGTCTTGTCCAGACTGAATCAAGTCTGAAAGGTGCTGAATTGTCTGGTTTAATTCTTCAATTTGCTCAGCCATATTAACCGTACACCTCCTGCTATTATGCTTATTATCGTTTAAATCAAATCACGCAACCCTTTTAAATCCTCTGGTAACTTTGTATTAAATTCACGGTAATCCTCAATGAATGGGTCGTAAAAACGCATGTGATAAGCATGTAATGCTTGTCTTTTTAAGCCATGCCACAATGGTCCGCCGTATAAATCATCGCCAACCAGTGGGTGGCCAATGTTTTTAAAATGGACACGGATTTGATGTGTGCGCCCCGTATGTAATTGCACTTTCACACGCGTCATTGGCTGCTCGCCATTTTCATCATAACGGCGCTCGACCCAATATTCGGTACGTGAAGGTTTGCCATCATCACGAACTTCTCGTTTAATAAAATCGCCTTCTACACGCCCAATCGGAGCATTAATGTCACCATGATCTTCAGTAAGAATACCACTGGGATAAGCTAAGTAAAATTTTTCTACTGTGTGATCCTGTAATTGTTGATCCAAAACAGCGTGCGCAAAGCGATGTTTAGCCAATAGCACAATACCAGATGTATCTCTATCTAGTCTTGTCACCACGTGAGGCACTAAATCTTCGGCATTAATCTCTTCCAAGTGACCTTTCACTTGATTAACCAGTGTATGTAGACGGTCAGCGTGGCCAGGTACAGTTGTTACCCCATATGGTTTATCAACAACTAACCAATGCTCATTTTCAAAAATAATATCGAGTGGTCGATAATCAGGCACAACTAAATCGTTCCCTTTTTCAGTTGGCATGACTATCGTCACTTGATCCCCATGATCTAAATAATCCGAGGTATAAACCTGTTGCCCATTTTTTAAAATGGCACCACCATTATGCTTCATTTGGCTAAACATACGATGTGAGACCCCATGCGCTTGTAAAAATGTTCTCACCTTTCGTTGTTCTGTGCCTGAATATGTCCAAGTAAATTGCATGACTAACTATGTAAATGCAGCAAAACAAAGCCGTTTTGTGCATATATTCCTCTCAATAAATATAAAATATTGTTATGACTCAATATCATTAATAAACGCCCGATGGACACGTTGCCAAAAATCGACATGTCGATATGCCGCAAAATGCACTTGTTTATCAGCGACACGAAAACGCAGCTCATTAATATGTCGGCCTTTGATTTCAGATTGATCATACATCACCAAAAAATGATTACTTTTTGGCTTGACGATAATTTCTTCACCTTTGGGAACGACTAATGGCGACCCCAATGTCCTAAACACACGATTATTAATCGAAGCAATCTCTGACATTTGGATTGCTGATAATTTTGGATGTAATACAGCGCCACCATTAGCTTTATTGTAAGCTGTTGAGCCGGTCGGCGTAGCAACGGCAATGCCATCACCCCTAAAGCGTTCGAATAATTGACCACCTAAGTATATATCAGCAACTAATGTACCGACCGGTTGCTTAATTGCGGCTTCATTAAGCGCCAAAAAATGATACTGCTCACCGCTTTCATGAACAACCGTCATGTCTAACAAGGGATAGCTTACACGCTGACCATTGTCATGCGTTAAGCTGCTCACCAGATTAGCAAGCTCGGTGCTCAACCAATCGGTATAAAATCCCAGATGGCCTGTATGTAAGCCAACAAAACGGATTGTATCAATCTGATCGACGTAATGCTGAAAAGCACCCAGCAACGTGCCATCACCCCCAACAGTAATGACAATATCTGGATGCTGATTATCAATGGTTAGCCCATTTTTCTCAAGTGAAGCAACTAACGATTGCGTAATCATCTGTGAATTTTTAGCATCATTATTAAAAATTGCTATCTTCATTCTGTCGCCCGAATCTCACTGACTCTTTGATCCCATTCGAAGTTTTCTTCTGCCAAAATAGTCAGTTGTTCTGCCATTTCAGCTGGTAACTCATCGCCATGCTTGTAACGTAAATCATGCTCAATCGTAGCCCAAACATTCATAGCGATTGTACGCACTTGTATCTCAGCTAATACTTTCTTTTCCCCGCCATACATTTGTACGGGGTATTCAATTACAATATGGTACGAACGATATCCAGAAGGCTTGGCATTCATGACATAATCACGCTCTTCAAGAATCTGAAAATCTGTGCGATCACGTAACAATTCAACAACAGTGTAAACGTCCTCTACGTACTTCGTCATAATACGTACCCCAGCAATGTCTTGCAAATCTAATGCTAAACGCGATTCCTCTAGATGACGACGTACTATTTTTTCTTCAATCGATGACTTTGATTTTACTCGACCTGTCACGAATTCAATCGGAGAGTTTTTCCCCTCTTTTTCGTACTGGTCACGTAAACCACGTAACTTAACTTTCAGCTCTGTTACCGCCTGTTGATACGGAACAAAAAAACGTTCCCATTCCATGACGACACCTCTTTCTAAACGGATGCTTACTTGCTCATCCGCCCCATCTTTATTCACATAGTTATGCTGCCCTATATCTGTATGCAATATAGCGCAGCATGATTGTTCGTTTAGTTTACAAACTCCATTTTAACACACATCTTGTTTGGTTTTGAGCTTATCAGTCGACAAGACAATCATTTACAGGTAAAATATGGTTTTGGATAAGGAACCCTATATTTATAATCGGCTATCTCGGAGGTCTATCATGCTTGACATTTATCATTTTTCTAATCCGCTTTCCACGGATTGTTTAAAAACTGAGGAACGGCTATTACAACTCAGCTACGACTTATCTGAGCGTGTTCATCTGCGCTTTATTCCACTCTTAGATCATCACCTTGTGGCAAAGCTAACGCCAAGTTACTTGCGCGACAGCACTACGGACAATAACGATCAAAAAAGTTGTCATATTGCTATGGACTATAAGGCAGCTCAAGTTGAAGGCAACAAAAAAGCGCGCCGTTTTTTAATTAATTTACAGCATGCCCTAACAAGTCAAGCTTATTCACTGGCATTAGTCACTGATATAGCGGAAACAGCACGTCTAAATGTTGATGATTTTTTGGTTAACCGCGAGGCCACAGAAACATTTCAGGCTGTATTAGAAGATCAGGCTTTGGCAAAACAAATGCTATCCAAAGCTGATCCTTGTATTGCCATCGATGACCCGACAGCAATCGATACACAACTATTAACTAACTTATCAATTGACAACCTAATTGCGACTTTCGCGCCACATTGTGCCAAGTCATTAGCACCAGACATTTTACGTCAACACTTATCAATTTAAATTAAACGATGATGGACACAACCTTTTTCGAGGCATTAAGTGATTACGAAAAAAGCCTCTCCGATGACCGATTAGCACAATTCAAAATTCAAGCTGCCAAAGACGTATTACAGCGTTTAGCAGTTCACAAACTACCGCAAAAGCAACTACCAAAGCTCAGTTTTACAGAAAAACAAATATTGAAAAATCCTAGCTTAATGCCATTAGATGATTTATTATCTAATTTTAGGCAATGGTTGATTACGCAGTTTGGCGTATGGTATTTGCCTAATCTGAAGTGGTTGGCTGACCTCAATCATTTTATTGCTAGCCGCCGCGTACTGGAAATCATGGCAGGCAACGGTCTCATTACCTATGGCCTACGGGCATTTGGCAATGAGCTGGTTACAGCCACAGACACCTTTCAATGGCAAGAACAAGATATCGAAATAGCCGATCCTTGGACTCAAATTATACCACTAGATGCTGAAATAGCCTTACAGAACATATCATACGATGTCGTTATTATGAGCTGGGCGCCCGACACAGCACAAACAGATGTAAAAATCTTAAATTATCTTCGAGCAACTCATTTTACTGGTGACTTCATTCTCATTGGTGAACCATTTAAACATACCAATTCTATGGCATTTTGGCAAACAGCTCAGTTAACAAAAGTACCCGAACTCAATGCAAACCATCACTCTTTTGATACTATTGATGACCGTATTTTCCTAGTTAAATAGGGTAAGAACACTTAAGTGTTCTTACCCTATTTTTTAATATGTCATGAGTGTTAGAAATGGTACTTCACGCCCATTTTGCATAATTTTTTCACGACCATGCAAATCTGTTAGCTCAATAATAAAGGCAACCCCTGCAACAATGCCACCTAATTTTTCAATAATTTCGCGAGTAGCGTTAATTGTGCCACCCGTTGCTAGCAAATCATCAACGATTAGGACACGTTGTCCTGGTTTAATCGCATCTTGATGAATTTCCAAAACATTTTCACCACCATATTCTAAAGAATACGCTGCACTCACGGCTGCTCGTGGTAATTTACCACCTTTACGCGCTGGCACAAAGCCGATATTTAAAGCATAAGCTAGTGGTGAACCAACAATGAAGCCACGCGATTCAGGCCCAGCAATTAAGTCGACGTTTAAATCTTTTGCAAAATCAGCAATGGCATCTACTGCTTGCTTATAGGCAACGCCATCCCCCATCAACGGTGAAATATCGCGAAAATTAACACCTGGTTCTGGAAAATTTTCAACGGTTGCTACATAATTATACAAATCTACTGTCATTTTTTCTCTCTGAGTATGTGTTAATGAACTGTTAAACACTCGTACGATACCTCTTTAGGCCATACTCATACTTTCTATTTTATCATTAACGGTTAGCCAAAAATTTAAGATAAGTGGTTGACATCGTTAATGCCTTTTGCGGCGCATTTGGGACTACTTTTACAAAACCACTGTCCACAACATGAACAAATCCAAGTTCGATAAATACTTGCACCATGATATTCAGGTCAGTTTTAGTAATTTGTAGCTGCTTTGCTATTTTATCCAAGTTTTGTGCAAAATTCAAGTCTTGATTAGCGTAGATGAACTTGTAAACATCGGCAAAGAATTTTTTGTGAGTATTGTTATCCGTGACTTGTGGCATAGTCATATCAGCTAACAATAATTGCAATTTTTTTTGACCGCGAAAATAATTCATGCCTAACGTCGCCGCAAACGAAATATTTTGCGGATGGGCAACAACACTTGCCCATTCAGGATGATTAAAGCCAACAGCTTCAACATGATTAGCCAGTGTTAATTTAATATGCTGGTTTGTTGTGCCCATAGTTGCTGCTTTGGCAATCTTTGGTTCTTGCACACCAAAGACCGGTTGCGGGTTATCGGTTCCAAAGGGTTCTAAAAGTGTCAATGCATCATAAGACGCTGTGGTCATTGTTTCAGCACTTAACATCATATTAACATTTACTTCTTTTTCAGCAATGTTAAGTGGCTGAAGCTGTTTGATTTGATTTTGTAATGATGTCAAATGAGCTGGTGTAATTGCTAATCCAAGTGCACTAGCATGACCACCAAATGTCTCATAGAGATCGCGATATTGTCCCATTAAAGTGTACAAATCAAAATTGCCATACGAGCGACCAGAACCTTTATAAACACCATCAACTTGGCTTAGAACAATGACTGGCTTGTGCATTAACTCAACCAACCGACTGGCAACGATACCCAAGATACCTTGATGCCAATTTTCACCAGCAATAACCAAAACTTGATCGTCGTGGTACTTATCTGATAATGCAATTTGCTTAGCGGCGCCAAACACTTCTTCAACAATTTCTTGTCTTTGTGCGTTAATGGCTTCGACTTGGGTGGCCAAATTAACAGCTGTGTCGTCATCTTGTGATACTAATAAATCTAAGGCAAGTTTTGCGTCGCCTAACCGACCGACCGCATTCAAGCGTGGTGCAATTTTAAAAGATACTGTTTCCGAATTAATTGGCTGATCTGCTACCTGGCCAGCATTTTTTAACAAAGCAGCAATGCCTGGACGTGGGCTATCACTGATTTGTTTTAACCCCCAAGAAACAAGTGTACGATTTTCATCGGTTAGCGATACCATATCGGCAATTTCACCCAATGCCACTAAGTCTAATAACTCTGTTGGTAACTCACTCTTTTCTGTCACTGGCTGCGCATCAGTCAACAACGCTTGCGCCAGTTTGAAAGCAACACCAACGCCAGATAAGTCAGCAAATGGATAATGTCCGTCAGGATGTCTTGGATGTACAATTGCGTAAGCTTCCGGCAATGTTGGGGCTAATTCATGATGATCTGTTATGATAACATCGACACCGGCACGCATTGCCACAGCAACAGCCTCATGACCACTTACACCGTTATCAACTGTCACAATTACCTGAGCACCCTCTGCAATTAAACGTTGATATGCTGCAACATTAGGTCCGTAACCATCAGTAAAACGATTTGGAATGTAGGCCGTTACATCGGCACCTAATACTTCTAAAGCTTCAACCATGACAGCCGTGCTCGTGACACCATCTGAGTCATAATCACCATAAACAACAATCTTTTCGCCACCAAAAGCTGCTTCCGTTAAGCGTTCAAATGCTTTATCCATGTCATGTAGCAACATGGGATCATGTAACTGCGTAATGGTCGGCTGCAGATAACCAAAGGCAGCCTCTGGCGTCGTATAGCCTTTTTGCGCAACAATCGTAGCCGTTAATTGATTAATATTTAATTGTGACGTAAGTTGTCTAACCGCCTTTTCTGGTGGTTGTGGCATCAAGCGCCAATTACTCTGACTCATTGTAACCTTCTTTATACTTTGTGTGGGTCTGAAACCGACACCTCTTTTTTGAGTGGCACATCTATCATATCCAGGTCTCTTGCAACAATCGTATTTGGGAAAACATGGCGCACATCTGAAACCAAATTCTTAAGCAATGGGCCAATATATCGAGCTGATAGATGC